>LXNI01000030.1_pt1 | contig 137278 bp, 105 predicted proteins | sample 809091 | NCBI WGS metagenome assembly LXNI01 (sample SAMN04870527, study PRJNA318959) | sponge metagenome | biome: 01000161; feature: marine sponge reef; material: water | host: Sarcotragus foetidus | place: Greece: Milos, Mediterranean Sea | collected 2013-05-29 | depth 5-7 m
TGGCGGCGCTCAACGGCCAGTTCGACCTGGCGCTCGTCCTCATCGAGCGCGGAGCCGATCCCGACCTCGCGGCATCGACGGACGGCGCGACGCCCCTCTTCGCCGTCCTGCAGACCCAGTGGGCGCCCAAGTCCAACTATCCGCAGCCCCGTGCGCAGGACGTGCAGCAAGCCGGGCACATGGATGTGCTCCGCGCGCTGCTCGAAACCGGGGCCGACCCCAACCAGCGCCTGAACACGCACCTGTGGTACTGGGAATACGGGCTCACCAAGATGGGGATCGACCTCACGGGCGCGACGCCGTTCTGGCGAGCGGCCTTCGCGCAGGATCTCGACGCGATGAAGCTCCTCGTCGCGCACGGAGCGGATCCCCACATCCCGACGCGATGGCCCGAAGTCGGGATGCGCGAACGGCGGCAGCAGGACGGCCGGCAGCAGGAGGACTCCGCGCTTCCCTGGATCCCGGAGGGCGCGCCCAACGCCTGGCCGATCCACGCGGCGGCGGGAGGCGGATACCTGGGACTGGGCGCGTTCAGCGTCCGGAATCAGCCCGACCAGTTCATCCCCGCCGTCAAGTACCTGATCGAGGAACTCGGCGCGGACGTCAACCAGCTCGACTCGTGGCTCTACACGCCGATGCACTACGCGGCTTCGCGGGGCGACAACGAACTCATCGCATACCTCGTGTCGCAGGGCGGGGACGTCACCGCGGTCACCCGTCTCGGGCAGTCCACGGCAGACATGGCCCGGGGCGGCAGGGCCGGCTTCTTCACCCGCGTCCCGTACCCGGAAACGGTCGAACTGCTCACCGAGCTGGGCGCGACCTTCGAGTGTCTCCACACGCATTTCCTGGACACCGGAGACTTCTGTCCCGGCGCGGGCGTCAACGACCCCTGGGCGCCGGCCGCAACGGATGGAGAGGAAAAGCGGTCCAATTCCGGGAAGTCCGGATCGCGCTGACCAGCGCCGAGGCCGCAGGCAGCACTTTCGAGCCCCGAAACGGGCCCATCAACGGAGACAGCATGAAGATCCAGTCCACATGCCTGACCTTCGGGCTTGCCGCGGTACTTTCCCTCTCGGGATGCGAGAGTGGCGACCGTGCGGCCGGCGCGTCGACGGACGGGACGGATGGCGGAGTCGTGAAGGGGGGAGACGACCGCACCGGGCCCTACGATCCGGTGGCCGGCTGGTGGAAGGCCGCGCCGAACCACGACGACGAGTGGGGCTGGGGTCAGGTGGCCGGGGTGGCAGTGGATCACGCGGACCGCATCATCGTCGTCACGCGCGGCGACTGGCCCGCCAATCGGTCCGCTCCCCGCGAGGGACGGTTGCGGCGCACGAACTTCGTCGTCGTCGCCAACGGGAACGGCGAGATCGTCGAGCAGTGGGCCCAGTGGGACTCGATCTTCACGCTCCCGCACCAGGTGTACATCAACCCCTACGATCCCGAGCGGCACGTGTGGGTGATCGACAGCGGCGGCGGCCTGGGTCACATGCAGGTCGTCAAGTTCACGAACGATGGAAGCGAGATCGTGATGCGCCTGGGCGAGCGCGATCATCCGAAAACACGCGAAGCCGCCCGGGCGCGATTCGACTGGGGGCCCCACACCTACGGCTGGCCGTCAAAGCTGGCTTTCCTCCCCGACGGGAGCTTTCTCCTGGCCGACGGCTACTGGAACTCGCGGATCATCAAGTATTCCGAGGATGGGGAGTTCATCATGCAGTGGGGCGGCCTCGGCACCGGTCCGGGCGAGTTCGATCTCCTTCACGGCCTCGCAGTGGACGATGACCGCGTCTACGTCGCGGACCGGCAGAACGAGCGCCTCCAGCTGTTCACGCACGACGGGGAGTTCATCGAGGAATGGCCGAACATCTTCGATCCGGTGAACATCTGGCTGGACGAGAACGGTGCGGTGTGGGTCCTGGACGCCAGCTTGAACCGCGTTCTGAAGTACGACCGAAATGGCGTCCTCCAGGATTACTGGGGCGCCTACGGTGCGGCCGGCGCGATCGGACGCGGCATCTGGCCCGGCGGCCTGTCACTCCCGCACCAGCTGGACATGGATGAGAACGGCAACCTGTACATCGCATCGTACAGCGGCGGCTGGATCAACAAGTTCACCCCCAAGCCGGACGCGGACCCGGACAGGCTCCTGGGCCGTCGGTTGCTTCTGACGCGTTAGGGCCGCGGCGCGTGCGGCGCCGGCATCAAGTGGATCACCTCCACCTCTCTCAGTCCACGATACGAGACGAGACTGAGTTCGTCGGCTTGACCCAGCATCGCCGGGATGTCGCCTTCCCAATCTCGCAGCATGCCTCGGACTCGACCGTTTTCGTCCCGGATGATCGTGACACTCCGGGCATCCTGCTCATCTACGACCACTTCGCCTTCCGGCCCGCGAAGAACGATCCGATCCACTTCACCCCGAGGCACGGGAACCGCGAACAAGAAGTACTTGTTGCCGAGCTTGTCCTCGTCCGGTCTGAAGTGGAGCGAGAACCGGAGATCGGGGCCGGAATACCCTGCAATGGAATACGGACCCGAAGACGACGGGGCATGCGGCGCCATGGCCAGGTGGTACGGGGGTTGAAGCGTCAGTTCGCCCTCGAGAACGCCGCCGCTCAGAACAAGCTGCTCCCCTTGCGGCGACGTGCGGGATGCGACTTCCGCCGCGGCAGCGGTGCCACGGTGGGCTAGCACTTTCCTGTAGTAGTAATCGCTCAGCCAAATGTATTGTTGGCAGTACCCCATGACATCCCTCGCGTCAGGCGAGACCACCACACCCTCTCCGAAGTCGTAGCCCCACCCTCCGATTTGACCATCCCCGTACGGGAAGTTCGGATCGGGGTCACCCCCATTACCACAAGGCGTGTGCTTCAGGTTCAGGCTGTGGCCCACCTCATGGGCCAACTCGCCACGCAAAGGCTTACCCATACTGACCCTCCCCCCCAACCTCGCCAGGCCACGCACCAGGCCCGTCTTGCTCAGGGCGCTGGCGTACCAGTATCCAGTACCGGATTCCGAGTTGCGCACCGCCTCCAGGTCGAGGATCAGCGCCCACGCTCCATCATTGGAAGTCAGGTCCAACGACGTCACATAAGTCTCTCGCGTTCGAGCTTCGAAGGCCGAGAATGGAAAAGCCCACCGAAGGATGCTCACAACGTCGGAGTCTTTCGTGACATCACCCACAACACCAAAGATCGAGGAATCGGGTTCCGACGCATTCAGCACCGGGACCACCGTGAGCTCCATCGCCGGTACCCGCACCACGTCCGGGGTCGCCCTGCCAACCCCCGGATAGCGATCCTCTGCGTCGTCGGCAAGGAGCAGGGAACCATCCGGGTCTGCCTCAACTGAGAATAGGAGACCTGGTTGAATGTGCTCTGCCGGGATTACGGCGTTGTAGGATCGGTAGAGATTCCTCTCAACCACTCTAGCGGGCAGTTCAGGACCCGGTGCCTCGATCCGAACCTGATACACCTGCTCACCCGCGCGGTGGAACGTCGCGAGCACTGCGGGAGCGGTGAAGTCGTGCAGCGTGGGAGCCGTAAGGAACACCCTTAGCAGCGCCTCGCGATTCGCCAACAGCGGTACCGGTTGCCCCGGTTTCTGGATCGACTGGACCAGGTACGCCATCGGAAGCTCCAGGGAGACACTCTCCAGGTTCGTACAGAGCGGTCCCTCCAGGACATCGAGACCGGCCACCCAGCTCTGGAACCCGCGAGTGGGTGGAATGCAGAGCCTCGTATCTTCATACTGCAAGACAGCCAGTCGCGCCATCTGCACCATGCTGAACGGCAGCAACCCGTCGAGACCCGCATTGCTGCCCAGACGCAGGGTCGTCAGCGAGGACATGTAGCCGATGTCCCAGGGCAAGCTGCCCGTGAGATCGTTGTCGCTCAGGTCCAGCTGTCCCAGCTCTGCCAGTGTGACGATTCCCGTCGGGAAGGACCCCTTGAGACCGTTGTTCGCCAGCATGAGGGATTGCACGCGCCCATCCTCGACCGTCACACCGTACCAGGACTCAAGATCCGCGTCCGTGTTCCAGCCCCCTGCACTCCCCCAGGCCTCACCGCCTGTCCGTTCGAACAATTCCGTCAGGGCCATGCGCTCCACGACGCCGACATCACATTCCTCCACGCCGAGATGCCGAATCCGCTTCAACCAATCGCGGAATCCAGGGTCCAGCGGAGCGCAGAGTCCGGTTCCGTGCGCAGCAAGCTCGACCAGTTCCCTCAAGTTCAGCAGGCTCCTGGGCATCAGGCCCGACAAGCCTGGATTGTCATTGATCCTGAACGTTTCCAGCAGTTTGGCGTTGCCCATCTCTTCAGGGATCACGCCAGCAAGATCGTTCACGCCCAGGCTCAGCCTACGCAACAAAGGGAGACCGCCAAGCTCGGGCGGAATGGAGCCAGTGAGCGCGTTTTCAGCAACTTGGAAGCTTTCCAACAAGGCGAGCTTGCCCAACTCGGCCGGAATGGTGCCGGTGAGTTGATTGCTGGAGATATACAGCGACACGAGACGCCCGAGATTTCCGATCTCGGGCGGGATGGAACCGGTAAGCCCGTTTTGGCCGAGGCCCAAGCGCTGCAGCTGGAAGAGCTCGCCCAACTCCGGCGGGATGGAGCCGGTAAGTTGATTGCTGGAGAAATGCACCGAGTTCAGGGCCCTGAGATTCCCGATCTCGGGCGGAATTGAACCGGTCAGCTCGTTGCCGGAAACGTCCAAATACCTCAAAACGCTGGCCTTGCTCAACTCCGGCGGGATGGAGCCAGTGAGGCGATTGCGTCCGAGAAACAGCCCAACGAGGTTTTCGATATTCCCGATATCGGGCGGGATGGAGCCGGTCAGCCCGTTGTCTCGAAGGTCGATAGTGTGGACCCGCCCGTCACCCCCGTGAACTCCAATACCGTACCAGTTTACCAGGGGCGCGTTTGTCAGCCAATTGTCCTGATGCTTCCAGGAAGGGCCTCCCGTGGCATTGTACAGCGCCGCAAGCGCATCTCGTTCCACCTGCAGGTGGCTTGGTGGCGGCGGCGGTGGCGGCGTCACTGGTGGTGACGGATCCGTGATCTCCGAATCCGCTCCGCAGCCCACCAGCAGCAGGATCGTCAAGGGCATCGCTCTGCGCCTCAGGGACATGTGAACTCCCTTATACGCGGGACCGCCGCGCGGCGAATGGCTCATCGAGCACATCATGGTTGGTATTCCCTCTCATCACCGAGCGGGCCGTAGGTCGTTACGTCGACATCGACGATTCGTCCGACCGCCGCCGGCAGATCGCCCTGCCAGTCGACCAGCATGCCGCGGATAAGTCCACTGGACGGATCGCGAATGACTGTAGTCGTACGTCCATCGTCCGGACCGATCGTCACCGTCCCCTCCGGTCCCGTGAGCGTGATTTGATCCAGGTCTCCGCTCGGGACCATGAAGAGGAAATACTTGTCGCCGAACTGGTCTTCTCCCGGCGTAAACGAGAGCGAGAATTCCCGGGCATCACCCGCGAACCCTTCGATACGGTATGGACCTGGCCCGTCCGGAAGACGCTCCGTGGCAGTGGCCCGGAACGCGGGTTTGATCTGCAACGCCCCGTCAAGGACCCCGCCCGAAACAACCAGCAACTCCCCGGGCGACCGTGACGCCACCGGCTGGACATCGGTCTGGAGGCTTGCCCGGTGGCTGATCACCTTCTCGAAGTAGTAGTCGCTCAGCCAGCCCAGCCGGTAGCAGTATCCCATGATGTCCCGGCGCCTCGTCGGAGAGACGAGGGTACTGTCGCGGAAGTCAAAGCCCCACGCGCCGATGCGCCCCTCGCGGTGCGGAAAGCGCGGATCGGTCTGGAGCGCGTTGCCACAAGGAGCATGCATCAGGTCAAGGTTGTGACCGATTTCATGAGCCAGCTCGGGAATGGTCGGCTTGCCCATACTCACAGGGCCACCCAATCTCGCACGACCGCGAACGATACCATAGCGGCTCCGCGCCGTTCCGTACCAGTAACCTGTGCCTCTTTCGGCATCACGAACGGCTTCGAGTTCCAGAATCAGATTCCATTGCCCCTGCGACGTACTCAGATCGAGCGAGGTCGTGTACGTCGCGCGACTCCTGGCACGAAACTCGGAGAAGGGGAATGCATACCGAAGGAGACCCACTTCCCAGCTGTCATCCGCAATACTGCGGGTCCACGTGTAGATGGAGGTGTCAGGTGCCGAGGATTCGACCACTGGCACCACTGTGAGGTTCATCGGAGGCACCTCGACCACATCCACCGCCGCGAGCCCGGAGGCCGGATAGCGGCTCTCGCTATTGTCGGCCAGGGGCAAGGCTCCGTCGGGGTCCGCATCGACGACGAGTTGGAGTCCCGGCTTGATATGTTCCCCCGGGATAACCGCATTGTAGGATCGACTGAGACTACTCTCGTCGACGAAGGTGGGCAGCGCAGGATTGCGGTTGCGGACATCCTGCTCGGGAGCGAGCGTCGTCCGATACACTTCCGTCCCCGCTACACTGAACGTCGCCACAGCCTCCGGCCGGTAGAACGCGTTCGGGGCATCGCTCGTGAGGAACACACGCAGCAGCGCATCACGGCCTGCGATGATTGGAATGTCGCCCGCGGGACGCTGGATCGCCTGCGTGAGGTAGACCATCGGAAAGCCGAGCCTCACCGCTTGCAGATTGTCGCACAGCGCGCCATCCACTGAATCGACACCTTCGAGCCAGGCCTCGAAGCCCGGAGTCGGAGGAATGCAGAGGTTCGTACCCTCGTACTGCAGGACCTCAAGCTGAGACAGACCCGTCACGCTGAACGGGAAGTAGCCCTCCAGGCCCTCGTTGCCGTCGAGCCGCAGCGTCGTCAACGCGCCCAACTGACTGATCTCGACCGGGAGGTCACCGGCAAGATCGTTGCCTCCGAGATCAAGGATCTCGAGGTCGCCAAAGCCTCCGATGACTGCCGGCAGCGGTCCGGTCAAACCGTTGTCAGGGAGCGCAATCGACCGTATGCGCCCCCCTTCGGATGTGATCCCGTACCAGTCCCCCACATCCGCATCGGTGTTCCAGCCACTTGCGTTGTTCCAGGATTCACCACCCGTAAGCTCGAAGAATTCCGACAAGGCCAGTCGCCGTACCTGATCTGGACCGCAGTCATTCAAGATTGCCTCTTCGACGCGGCCCAACCACTGGTCGAATTCATCGTCGACCGGCAGGCAAAGATCGGTCGAAAAGGCAAAGAAGGCGCTCAGTTCAGTCAGGTTCAGGAGGCTGCGAGGAAGAAGTCCCTGGAGACCGGCATTCCATGTCAGACTCAGATGCCGCAGCCTGCCGAGATGGCCGATTTCGGACGGCAGTGGTCCCGAAAGATCGTTTTCGTCGAGGGCCAGAATTCGCAAGGAAAGCAGTCCACCCATTTCGGGCGGTAGAGGGCCGCTGAATTGATTCCGGGTGGCTTCCAGACGCTCCAGCAGGAAAAGGTTGCCCAATTCGGGCGGGATGGGGCCCGTGAGTTGGTTGTCGGAGAGGAACAGTTCGACCAGATTCTCCAGGTTGCCCAACTCGGGAGGCAGAGTTCCCACCAGCCCGTTGCTTTGGAGCTCAATCCCATCGACTCGGCCATTCGGGCCGACCCGAATACCGTACCACTCCGACAAAGGGGCGGAAGACAGCCAATTGTTGTTGTCGTTCCAGCCAGGGCCGCCCGTCTCCTGATAGAGGCGTACCAGGGCCGCCCGGTCCTGAGATGCGTCGGCGACTTCGACCGACGCCTTGGCGGTAAAGGATTCCACGACCCCCGTCACTTCCGTGGATCCGTTACCGGTCGCTGTCACTACTCCCCTTGAGTCGACAGTGGCGACCGCCGTATCGGCAGTAGACCACGTTGCGCTCACAGTACCTGGAATTGCGTTGCCGTTGGCATCTACGAAGATGGCAATCAACTGCGCCACTTGGCCGATGGTGTGTAACACCAGCTCCGACGGGATTATCCGAATACCTGCCGGGACCTGCATTACCGGGTCGATGGGCGGAGGCACGGGGGCAGCCGCGTCGTCGCCACAGCCCGGGACAACGATCAAGAGAAGTCCGATTCGATAGCGGTCGGTGAGCTTCATTATCAATCTCTCGACTCGGTCCACGCCGCTGTGGGATCGGAACTCGGCCATCGATCTTGTTCCTACTCCCGGAGCGGCGACGTGACTCGGCGGACAGCATCGTCACTTGCACAAATGTACCCGTTAAAGATACTTGATTTTTTGTGAGTGCTTCGTGATATTAGACGTGAAATTTATGCCTTATGCGTGACTTTTCAGCGACATGGGCGATTCTTTACATTGTACAGCGAAGCGGCGGAGCCCGAATCCGACTCTACACCAGCCCGCGAAAGGGGTTTGGAGCCGATGAACGATCGAGACATGAACAGGTCCGCGACCCGGGCCTCCGACGACCGCATCTCGCGGCTGAGCGCGGCGATTCTGCGCATCAACCGGAGTCTCGATCTGGCTACTGTGCTCAAGGAGGTGGTCGAGAGCGCCCGCGCCCTGACCGGCGCCCGCTCCGGCGTGATCACGACGCTCGACGAGCGGGGCGAGATCCAGGATTTCGTCACCTCCGGCCTTTCCCCCAGGCAGATGCGCGCGATGGAGGAGTGGCCCGACGGAGCACGGCTCTTCCAGCACCTGCGCGACCTTCCGGCGCCCCTGCGGGTGGCGGACCTACCCGGCTACCTTCGCTCGCTCGGCCTCTCCCCGGCTTCCTGGCCCGCCAGGACGCTGCAGGGAACGCCGATGCACCATCGGGGCGAGCATCTCGGGCATTTCTTCCTGGGCAACAAGGAGGACGAAGAGGCTTTCTCGGCCGGGGACGAGGAGATTCTCGTTCTCTTCGCCTCGCAGGCGGCGACGGCGATCGCGAACGCGCGCACGCACCGCGCTGTCGAGCGGGCGCGGGCCGATCTCGAGGCGCTCATCGAGACCTCGCCGGTTGGCGTCGTGGTCCTGGACGCGGGCACCGGCCGCATGGTCTCGCTGAACCGCGAAGCGCGGCGCATCGTCGAGGAGATCCGCACTCCGGGGCAATCTCTGGATGAACTGCTGGAAGCCACGGCATGGCGGGGCGCCGACGGGCGCGAGTTGTCGCGCAAGGGGCTCCCCCTGGCCCGGCAGCTGGAAGGCGCCTACAAGCTGCGCGCCGAGGAGATCGAGCTGTCCGTGCCCGACGGGCGAAGCGTCCGGACGCTCATCAACGCCACGCCGATCCGGTCGGAGCGGGGCGACGTCGTGTCGGTCGTCGTGACCATGCAGGATCTCGCCCCGCTCGAGGAGCTGGAGAAGCAGAGGGCGGAGTTCCTCGGCATGGTGAGCCACGAACTCCGCGCTCCGCTGACCTCGATCAAGGGCTCGACGGCGACGGTGCTTGGCGCCGTGCCGGTCCCGCCCGAGGCCGAACTGCTCCAGTTCTTCCGCATCATCGACGGGCAGGCCGACCACATGCGCGGCCTGATCGCTAACCTCCTGGACGCCGGCAGCATCGAGGCGGGCACGCTCACCGTCGCACCCGAGCCCCGCAACGTCGCCGTGCTGGTGGACCAGGCCCGCAACACCTTCCTGAGCGGAGGCGGCCGACACGCCGTGCTCATCGACATCCCCCCGGACCTGCCGGCGGCGATGGCCGACCGCGGGCGCATCGTGCAGGTGCTCAACAACCTCCTGTCGAATGCGGCGCAGCACGCGCCCACGTCCTCTCCCATCCGGGTCGAGGCGGCCAGCGCGGACGGCTACATCGCGATCTCGGTCTCGGACGAGGGCCGGGGGATACCGGCCGAGCGGCTCCCGCACCTCTTCCGCAAGCGCGCCAAGCTAGCGAGGGGAGACGGCCGGGCACTCAGGGGAGGGACCGGACTCGGACTCGTGATCTGCAAGGGCCTTGTGGAAGCGCATGGCGGACGCATCCGGGCCGAGAGCGGGGGGACGGGTCTGGGCGCCCGCTTCACCTTCACGATCCCGGCGGCCGGGCCCGCCTACACCGAGGCGGCCCCGCGCGGCACCCGGCCACACCGGCCGCAGGAGGAAGAGACGGGGATCCTGGTCGTGGACGACGACCCCCAGGCGCTGCGTTATGTGCGGGATGCCCTCGCCGGGGCCGGCTACAAGCCGATCGTAACGGGCGACCCGGGCGGCCTCGCCGACATCATTCGCGCCGAGCGGCCCGGACTCGTCCTCCTCGATCTGATGTTCCCCCAGACCGATGGAATCGAGCTGATGGAGCAGGTGCCGGAACTCGGCGACCTCCCGGTCATCTTCATCTCCGGCTACGGCCGGGACGAGACCATTGCCAAGGCGCTCGCGCGCGGCGCGGTCGACTACATCGTCAAGCCGTTCTCGCCCACCGAACTCCTCGCGCGCGTCGGCGCCGCGCTCAGGGCTCGCGACGAGCCCGAGACTTTCGTATGCGGCGATCTGGCCGTCGACTACCCTCGGCGCCGGGTCCGCGTGGGCGACCGCCCGGTGGACCTTACAGCCAAGGAGTTCGACCTGCTCCAAATCCTGTCACGCAACGCGGGGCGGGTCGTGACCATGGAAACGCTCCTCCGCCAGGTGTGGCGCGGCCGCGACCCCAGCGACACCGACCGCGTGCGCACGGTCGTCAAGAAGCTTCGGGCCAAGCTCGGCGACAGCGCCGCCGCCCCGGCCTACATCTTTACCGAACGCGGGGTCGGCTACCGTGCGGCGACCCCGGACGAGGCGTAGTCCCGCAAGTCCAATGGGCCTGGGTAGACTTGAACTACCGACCTCACGCTTATCAGGCGTGCGCTCTAACCACCTGAGCTACAGGCCCCAGGAAGGCCAGCAAAGCTAGAAGCACCGGGCACGCGCTTCAAGGGCGGTGCTCTTCGCCCTTCCCCATCCAGCGGCCCATTCGCGGGCCTGCTCCGGGAACCGGCAGAGCGGCTGCCAACAGACCAGCCTCGTCCAACACGGCTACCATCCCCGCGCCACGCACCCATTCCCTCGCGGCATCCGTTGCATCGGCGATCACGACTCTGCCCCCCGGCATCAGCACCCGGAGACATTCCCCCCACCACCCCTCCCCGCTCCCCCCCTCCGCCACCACCCCCCGCACCACCCCGTCGCGCAGCGGCAGCCTCGGCCCGGTCACGAAGGCGCTCACGCCATCGGCGGCCAACCCCCGCCCCCCCCACCCCACCACGACCACCTCGATCCCGCGAACCATTCGCGCCAGCCCGGCTGCCACGTCCCGGCACGACCCCGGCACCACGATCAGCCCGGGCCCCTCGGTGACCCCCAGCGCGGCTGCCATGCGCAGCGCCCGCGTCCCCGCGTCGCGCCCTTCACCTCCCGCAGGCGCCCCGACACCACCAACCCCACCGCCCGCGTCGTCCGGCCCGCCCTCAACGGCCGCGCCGCCCTCACCCCCTTCCACCTCCCCACTCGACTCGCCTTCGGCTTCCCCACTCGACACCCCTTCGGCCTCCCCGCCCTCGCGCCATCCGCCACCATCAACCGCCCCACCCTCCCCACCCGGCCCCGCCCCCCTCGGCGGCGGCCGCAAATCCGCAAACCCTCCCTCGACCGGAAACCGATCCCGACAGTTCGGACACCCGAACTCGCCCGCCCGCACGCGGTGGTCCCGCACCTCGTGCGCAAGCAACACCAGCCCGAACGGCGGCCCGCACCTCGGACACACCAGGTGATCGACGAGCCCGATGTTCACGCGCGCTCGATCCGCAGCAGCGGCACTGCGACCTCGCCGGGCAGGCCGGCCACGAACCCGGCCGCGCGGGCCACGTCCTCGGGTCGCAGCATCTGGTCGCGGCTCGGCAGGTGCGGCGCCCCATCCGGATCGAGCGGGTCCCAGATCGGCGTGTCGACGGCGCCCGGCTCCAGCAGGCAGGCCCTCACGCCCGTCCCGCGGATCTCTTCCACAAGCACGTCGTGGAATCCGCGCAGTCCGTACTTGGACGCCGAATAGGCGCTGTTTTCCGGGAACGCCCGCCAGCCCGCCACCGATCCCACATTGATGACCAGGCCGGATCGCGCGGCCAGCATGCCGGGCAGAAAGGCCCGCGTCACGTTGATCGTGCCCATCAGGTTCGCCTCGAGGTTGCGCTTCACGACTTCGCCGCTCGTCTGCGTAATGCTCGCCACATCGAAAACGCCCGCGGCATTCACGAGTACGAAAAGAGGGGCACCGCCGATATCCTCCGCCGCGCCCGGCGCCTCGCCTGCCCCGCCCGGCTCCTCGCCCGCCCCGCTCCGCCCCCCGTCCGCCAACCCCAACTCCACCTCCGCCCGCGCCAGCTCCACCTCGGCCTCAGACGTCACGTCGAACGGCAGCGCCACCCCATCGATCTCAGCAGCCAACCGCTCCAGCCGCTCAAACCGCCGACCGCCCGCATGCACCCTGAACCCGTCGTCCGCCAACCTGCGCGCGATCGCTTCGCCGATTCCGCCCGTCGCTCCCGTGACGAGGGCGCGCCCGCGCTCACTCACCCCGATACTCCACCCAGTGCCGCGGAGTCTCCCACAGCACCACCCGGTCGAGGACGGCCGGGGCCGGAACGTGCGGCGCGATCCGCTCCCAGATCCGCGCCGCCAGGTTCTCGGTCGACGGCACCACCCCTTCGAGCCACGCAACGTCGAGGTTCAGGTTGCGGTGATCCAGGTCGTCCACCACGTGCTCGTTCACGAGGTCCTTCAGGTCCTTCAGGTCCATCAGGTACCCGGTCTCGGGATTCACCGGGCCGATGACCGTCACGTCCAGCTCGTAGTTGTGGCCGTGCCAGTTGTCGTTGGCGCAGTCGCCGAAGACCTGGCGGTTCTTCTCGTCGCTCCAGTCGGCGCGGAAAAGCCGATGGGCGGCGCAGAAGTGGAGGCGGCGTGTGATCCGTACCCGTGTCATGCGATCTCCTCGTCTGCGGTGGCGGAGCTGCGAGCCGTCGCGCGCCGGTGCCCCGCGGCGGCGCCCGCACGTGGCCCGGACAACTCCTCCCAAAAAATAAAGGCCAGCGTCCACGAAGGAACGCCGGCCTCTATTGTGCCGGAGGGTGTAACCTGAAGCCCGGGCTCAACGGTTGGTGACTCCCCCACCGACTTCGCCTTCCCCGTTGCGCGGGGCGTGACGTCCTCAGGCGGGAGGTAGTCCCGGCTCTTCCAGTGTTGGCTCAAATACGAGCCCTCCAGCACGGCCCGAATATGTGGAGCGATTCCGGCGTCCGCAATAGCCCGGCGAAAAACGGTCCCGTCGGAACATGCCCGCGGCCCGCGCCGCGCGCCCCAACCGGCTCGCGAACGGCACCCCGCCGGACCGCCCGGATCAGCTCTTCCCCGGGATCCCCGGTTCCGTCATCCCGCGCACATCCAGGGCGTCGTCCAGCTCATCAGCGGCAACCAGCCCCATCTCCTCCACCACATCGCGCACCGACCTGCCCTCGCTCGCCGCCTTCTTCGCCACCACGGCCGCCTCGTCGTACCCGATGTAGGCGTTCAGCGCGGTCGCGATCGACGGATTCCGCTCCAGCAGCTCGCGGGCCCGCTCGGGACGCGCAGTGATCCCCACCACGCAGCGCTCGGTCAACACCTGCGACGCATTCGCCAGCAAAGTGATCGACTCCAGGAGCGCGTCCGCGATCACCGGCATCATCACGTTCAGCTCGAAGTTGCCCCGCTGGCCCGCGATCGTGACAGTGGTCGCATTCCCGGCAACGCGGGCGCACACCATCATCATCGCCTCGCAGATCACCGGATTGACCTTGCCCGGCATGATCGAGCTCCCGGGCTGCACCGCCGGCAGCTGAATCTCGGAAATGCCCGAGGTCGGCCCGCTCGCCAGCCAGCGGATGTCGTCCGCGATCTTCATCAGGCTCGCCGCCACGGTGTTCAGCGCCCCCGCCAGCGACACGCACGCGTCCTTCGCGCCCTGCGCCTCGAAGTGGTCCTCGGCCTCGCGAAAGTCGAGCCCGTAGATCGCCGCGACCCGGTCCATCGTCCGCTCCGCGAATTCGGGATGCGTGTTGATCCCCGACCCCGTCGCCGTCCCGCCGAGCGCCACCTCCGCCATCTCCTCGCTGGCCCGCTCCACCCGCTCGATCCCCTTCGCCACCTGGGCCGCGTACCCCCCGAACTCCTGCCCCAGCCGCACCGGCGTCGCGTCCATCAGGTGGGTGCGCCCCGACTTCACAATCCCATCGAAGTCCCGCGCCTTCTCGCCCAGCGCATCGCTCAGCGCCCCCAGCGCCGGCACCAGCTCGTCCCGGACCGCCGCCCTGCACGACACGTGAATCGCCGTCGGGATGATGTCGTTCGACGACTGCCCGTAATTCACATGGTCGTTCGGATGCACGTGCGCAGCGCCCGCCAGCGCCCGGTTGGCCAGCGCCGCGATCACCTCGTTGGCGTTCATGTTGGTCGACGTACCCGACCCTGTCTGGTAGATGTCGAGCACGAAATGGTCGTCCCAATACCCGTTCGCGACCTCGCGCGACGCCGCCGCAATCGCCTCGGCAAGCTCGCCGGACACCAGTCCCAGCTCGGCGTTCGCCTCCGCCGCCGCCTCCTTGAGCCGCCCAAGCGCCTCGATGAACCGCCTCGTGAACCGCCGTCCGCTGATTGGGAAATTTTCGGCCGCCCGCTGCGTCTGCGCGCCGTAAATGGCGTCGGCGGGAACCCGAACCTCGCCCAGTGAGTCCTTCTCGATTCGATGGGATGCTGACATGATCGTATTCTTCTCGTCGTGGGTATGATGATCGCGAGGAAGCTACAATCCGCCCATCGCGATTCCAACCCTGACGCGCACGCTCCGACCCCGGCCGACATGACCGTCCCCAAGCCACCGCGAGACCCCCGATCCAACCCCGCCGCTCTCGTAACGGGCGGGGGCGTGAGGGTGGGAAGGACGATCGCCCTGGCGCTGGCCCGCGGCGGTTACGACCTGCTGGTCAGCTACAACTCGTCGCCTGCGGGAGCCGCCGATGTCGCCGCGGCTGCCCGGCAGATGCAGAGGCGGGCCCACACCACCCGGGCGGACCTCTCGCGCGTGGAAGACGTCGCGGCCCTCGCCCGCACCGCCGCCGAGCAATACGGCCGCCTGGATCTGCTCGTCAACTCGGCGGCCAGCTTCGTCGCAGGCGACCTCCTCGACGTCACGGCCGCCGAGTGGGACGAAGTCATGGCGCTCAACCTCAGGGCGCCCTTCCTCCTGGTCCGCGAAACCGCCGACCTGCTGCGCGCCTCACGCGGCTCGGTCGCCAACATCGTGGACCTCTCCGCGCTCAGGCCCTGGACCAGCCACCCGCACCACTCGGTGTCGAAGGCCGGCCTCCTGCACCTCACCCGGGTCATGGCCCGCGCCCTTGCGCCCGAGGTGCGCGTCAACGCAGTCGCGCCCGGCTTCGTGCTGCCCCCCGACGACTTCAGCGCGGCAAAGATCGAGCGCACCCGCCAACGCATCCCCATGGGACGCGTCGGCGCACCCGAAGACGTGGCCGACGCGGTGCGCTTTCTCGCCCGGGCCGACTACGTCACCGGCCAGGTCATCGCTGTGGATGGGGGGTTGGGGCTCGGCTAGCCTTCGTGCAGGACCTTCGCGACCACCATGCCGCCGATGCCGTACATCACCAGCATCACAACGGCGTCCCCGACCACCATGGTCATCGTGTTGATGCCCTCCGTGGTCCCGAACGTCGTCAGTCCCATCGAGAGGCTGAACAGCACGCCCACGCCCGCCCCCGACTTGAAGGCCTCGCCCGGCCCCTCTGCGCCCCGCCAACTGAGCACCAGGGCAAGCAGTGCTCCACCGGCCACCTGACCGCCGGCAAGCGCCAGGTAGTTGGGCGCCTCCGTCATGGCGTCGTTGGCGAAGAAATCGGCCAGCAGCAGTCCGTAGAAGACGAAGCCGAGCACGAAAAGAGCGACGCCGCCGGCGAGGGTTGCAAGGATGCATTTCTTGTTCACGAGGGCTCCTTGAGTGGAGAAATTGTGGAGGTTCAGCGGGGAGAACCTAGGACGCGCCAGCTGGGCTTGGCAACTGGCAGCCAAGGGGTGATGTTCGCCAAAACCGGACCGAAGTGGCCGACAAGGCATCGGCAGGCTCGGTTGTCCGCCAAAATTGGCCAGAAGTGGCCGACAACCCCCCCTACCCCCCGTGCGCCAGGAACCTCTCCGCTTCCAGCGCCGCCATGCACCCGGTGCCCGCCGCCGACACCGCCTGCCGGTAGAAGTCGTCCATGACGTCCCCCGCCGCGAACACACCCGGCACGTTCGTCTCGGTGCGCCACGCGGTCGGCAGCCGCACATACCCGTTGTCCTTGAGATCGATGTGGCCGCGCAGGAAGGCCGTGTTGGGGTCGTGGCCAATGGCGACGAACATCCCGCCGACGGCCACCTCCGACTCTTCCCCCGTCACCGTGTCCCGCAGCCTGATGCCGCTGATGACTTCGTCGCCGAGCACTTCAGCGACAACCTTGTTCCACAAAAAGCGGATCTTTTCGCTCGCAAGCGCCCGATCCTGCATGATCTGCGACGCCCTCAGCTCGGCCCGGCGGTGAATGAGCAGGACTTCGCCGGCGAACTTGGTCATGTAGAGGGCCTCCTCCATGGCGCTGTCGCCGCCGCCCACCACCGCGATGACCTTGCCGCGGAAGAACGGCAGCGCCCCGTCGCACACGGCGCACGCGGACACCCCGCCGCCGCTCTGCGCCAGCCGCTCCTCGCCCGGGACACCCAGCCAGCGCGCGTTGGCGCCGGTGGCGACCACGACCGTTTGGGCGCGCACGTCCTGTCCGCCGGAGGTGCGCAACAGGAAGGGCCGGCTCGAGAAGTCGACGTCGACGATGTCCTCGGTGACGACGCGGGTGTCGAAACGCATGGCCTGCTTCTTGAAGTCCAGCATCATCTCGATGCCGCCGATGCCGTCGGGGAAGCCCGGGTAGTTCTCGACATCGGTGGTGAACATGAGCTGGCCGCCCGGGATCATGGTGCGGCTGCCGGCGCCCTCGTAGACGATGGGGTTGAGGTTGGCGCGCGCCCCGTAGATGGCGGCGGTCCAGCCGGCGGGGCCGGAGCCGACGATCACGAGGTTTTCGACATTGGGGTCGGGCATTGGGGTTACCGGGATTTCAAGTTGCGGGTCGAATTGTGAGGGGGCGCACGCGGCCTATCGCGACAGGACCGTCCCTTCCTTATACAGCTCGGAACTCCTGTAGCGTTCCAGTGCGCCCACCAGCAGGAGCTTGATCGCCACGGCCAGCGGCACGCCGATCAGGAGGCCGACGAAGCCGAAGTAGAAGCCGCCGAGGGTCAGCGCAAGCACGATCCAGACCGGGTGCAGCCCGACGGACTCGCCGACGATCCGGGGGCTGATCACCGTGCTCTCCAGCGCCTGGGCCACGCCGTACACCGCGGCCACCTTGATGAGCGACGCGCCGACGCTCTCGCTGACCAGCGCGAGAATCACGGCGGGGATGAGCGACACCACCACGCCCATGTAGGGAATCACGCCGAGGACCGCCACCGTGGCGCCGAGCAGGAAGGCGTAGGGGAAGCCGGTGACGAGGAGGCCGAGCCAGGTGATGCCCCCCGTGATGAGCGAGGCCGACACCTGTCCGCGCAGGTAGCGGGAGAGGAGGTCGTCGTAGTCGCGGGCAAAGGCGGTCACCGTGGGCCGCAGCTTGCCCGGGAGGAGGTTGCCGGCGCGGGCCACGATGCGGTCGTAGTCGCGCAGCAGGTAGAACATGAGCACGGGGGTGAGGACCAGGTACCCGAGCACGGTGAGCAGAGAGCCGAATCCGCGGCCGAGACCGAGGACGGCGGCCCAGGCTTGCCCGGTGAGCTGCTCGCGCCGCGATTCCAGGAATTCGGTGACGGCCTGGGCGTCGAGCGCCTGGATTTGGGCGAGGACCGCGGCCTCGTCGACGAAGGGGATGTCGAAGCCGAGCGAGGTGGCGGTCAGTCCCTGCACCCAGGTGGCGAGTCCGTCCAAAAAGCGCGGTGCCACCCCGATCAGGGAGCGGGCCTGCCCGACCAGCTCGGGGACGCCGACGACCAGGACCACCGCGCCCAGCACCAGGAAGGGGACCAGGATGAGGAAGATCGCGGCGGTGCGGCCGATGCGCGGGTGTCTCTCGATGCGGTCGGCGACGGGATCGAGGATGTACGCGAGGACGAAGGCGAGGAAGAAGGGCGCAAGGAGGGATCCGGCCGTGCTGAGGATCCACAGACAGACCAGGATGGTCGCGACGGTCACCAGGAGCGCGTGGCCGCGCGCCCCGCGGAAGGGCGTCAGGAGCGCGATGACGATGCAGTAGAGGAGGAAGGGATTGAGCGCGGCCCTCATGCTGTAGAGGAAGAAGGATCCCGCCAGGATCAGCAGCACCGCCTGAACGGTGCGCCAGAGGGCGTTGTCCCGGTCCCGTCCGCGTTCGCTCACCAGCCTTCCTCCTCGATCGTCCGTTGTGCGCGCAGCACGACTTCCCGGGTGTCCCGGTACGGTATGCGCGCGGCGGCATCGCTCACGGGCAGCCACTCGCACGCGGTGATCCCCTCGGCGCGCTGGGGAACGGGATCGCCCGTCCGGCTGCGCATGAGGAAGAAGGTGCAGAACTTGTGGATGGTCACGCCTTCGTGCTCGAAGGTCCAGTCGACGGTGTCGATCTTCGGCCCGACCGCCTCCGGCCGGATGCCGGTCTCTTCCTCCACCTCGCGCGCCGCGGTCTCGCGCAGGCTCTCGCCGCCCTCGATGTGACCCTTGGGAAGCGACCAGTTCCCATAGGGATCCTTGATCACCAGCGCATGCCAGTCCCCGGCCAGGAAACGCACGACCACCCCGCCCGCACTCCGCTCGATCCGATCCGCCATCCCGTTCCGCCTCCGTCCCCTCGCCACCGTCACCATGGTGCCGTCGCCACCGCTGTCGTCACCACCGTCCGCGTCACCACGCCTAGAAGATCGAGAAGCTGAGGTAGCGGCGCGGATTTTCCTGAATGTCGGCAAGGAGCGCGCGCAGCTCCTGAACCGCCTCGATCGCGCCGTCTGCCAGCGCGGGGTCGCCCAGCAGCTTGCCCACCGACCCGTCGCCGCTCTCCGCAGCGACCAGCAGTGCGTCCAGGCGGGCGAAGGTCGTGTCGGCCCGCTGCGCGGCGGATCGCATGTCCGACAGCGACGTGTTCAGCTCCTCGGTCAGGGACCGCAGATTGCTCAGGGTCGCGCTCGCGTCGGCGGCCATCGTCGCCGCCCCGGCGTTCATGATGATCGAGTCGATCCGCTCGAACGCGATCCTCGCCACTCTCGCTGCCGCACCGAGCTCGGCGGCCGATGCGTTGACGCCCTCGGCGAGGTCCTCGAAACGTGCCTCCTGCTGGGCGATGATCTCGCTGAGCCCGTCGCTGACCTCCCCGATGTTCTCGATCGCGCTCCTGACGTGCAGGGCGGTTTCCTCGGTGAACGCGATCTGGAACCTCTCCGAGATGACGGTGAGGTTGTGGGCGATCTCGTCGGCCGTCGCGGTGAGGCGGGAGAAGTCGGGCAGCGCGGCGCCGGGAAGCACCCCGTCTTCGGGGTAGTCCTCGAGGTACGGGAGATCCAGGTCCGATCGGGCCAGGATTTCCGCCTGCCAGTCACCGAAGACGGATTCCGGGGCGAGGAGCACGACCGCGTTGGGGGGAAGCACGAGGTCGGGGCGGACGCTCATGTGGACCATCACCGCCTCGCCGTTCGGGGTTACGGTGACCGCATCCACGTGCCCCACGGACACGCCGCGGAATTTCACCGCCGCGCCCGCGACCAGCTGTCCCACGTTGGCAGTGGCGGCCCGCACCTCCACCATGTCGCGCCCGAGTCCACCCTGCAGCCAGATGGTGCCCACCACCGCCACCGCGATCCCGAGTATCACCACCAGACCCACGAGTGCCTCTCGCCTACGCTCCATGATCCTGTCCTCCCGCGTGCATTCCCTCGTTCTTCCACCCGTCTCCGTAGTACAGATCCGGATCGCCCTCGACGAATCCCTTCAGCACGGGATCAGACGCCGTCCTGACCTCCGAGGGCGTGCCGGTGAACCTCGCCCGACCGTTGTGCAGGAGCGTGATCCGGTCCGCGACCCGAAAGGCGCTGGTCATGTCGTGCGTCACCACGAGCCCCGTCACCCCGAGTTCATCCCTCATACGGAGTATAAGCCGGTCGATGACCGCCGTGGTCACCGGATCCAGCCCGGTCGTCGGCTCGTCGTAGAGCAGAAACTTCGGCGACGGGGCGATCGCCCGTGCGAGACCGGCTCGTTTTCGCTGGCCGCCGCTCAGCTCGGCGGGATAGCGGTCCGCCATCCCTGCGAGTTCGACGAGGGCCAGACACTCCTTCACCCGCCCTTCGATCCGGCTGCGGTCCCACCCCGGGATCCGGCGCAGCCCCATCCCGATGTTCTCGCCGATTGTCATCGAATCGAAGAGGGCGGCGAACTGGAAGACGTACCCGATCCCCCGGCGCAGCCGCGCCAGGTCGCGCCCGTTCTGCTCCGGCACCGAGGTTCCGTCCACGACAATCGATCCGGCGTCGGGCCGCAGCAGGCCGACCACATGCTTCAGCAGAACCGACTTGCCGCTCCCCGAGGGCCCCACTATCGCCGCGGTTTCGCCGTCCTCGACCCCCAGCGTGAACCCCTTGAGCACCCGCTTCGGGCCGAACGCCTTCTGCACATCGAGAAGCCGGATACTCATGATATACTCATATCATACTCATGACCAACAGCAGTCCGGGGGCGAATCCGCGCGAGCATTGCTACAGCAGCGTGGCCGCCCAGAAGGCGTCCAGGCAGAGGATCAGCATGCTCGCAACCACGACGGTCCGGGTCGCGCTTCGCCCCACGCCCTCGGCCCCCCGCTCGGTCCGCAGCCCGAAGTAGCACCCCACTCCGGTCACCACTACGCCGAAGGAGACGGACTTGATGACGGCGAACCAGACATCCCAGGGCTGGAAGAACAGGCGCAGCCCCTTCACGAACTCGGGGGATGACATGTCCAGCAGCTGGAGCGCCGTGAACCACCCGGATCCGATCCCCAGGGCGATGGCGAGAAGAACCACGATCGGGAACATCAGAATCGCGGCGAGCACCCGCGGCACCACCAGGTATGCGAGCGGATCGTAGGCGAGCGTCTCAAGGGCATCGACCTGTTCGGTCACGCGCATGGTGCCGAGTTCGGCCGAGATGTTGGCGCCCACGCGGCCCGCGAGGGTGAGGGCGGTCAGCACCGGCCCCAGCTCCAGGATCATGGTCTTGCCGACGAGCGTGCCGACGAAGTAGACCGGGATAGTGCCCGTCAGGGTGTACGACGCCTGCAGCGACATGACGATGCCGGTGAAGGTCGCGATGAAGAGCGCGATGGGAACCGACGCGACGCCGACCCGGGCCATCTGGGGCAACAGGTGCGGCGCCCATATGCCGACGTTGCGCACCGACGCGGCCGAGGCCATCAGCAGGGCCCAGGCCTGTCCCATTTCCTGCAGAGCCGTGATGGTGCGGCCCCCAACCAGGGCGAGCGCCCCCGAAATCCGATCGAGCATCAGGAAAGATAGTCCATCCACCCGCCATTGCCCCGCTTGCGCACTGCGGGCGCAAACCCAACGAGGGTGAAGCTCACGCTGTCCGTACGGGACGCGGTTCCGGCCCGACCACGCCAGCTCAGGACCACCTCCCCGACGTGATCCGAAGCGCACCTCACCGTCGCCTCGACCTCCAGCCCCTGCTCCTCCGACTCGATCCTGATCCGGATCAGACCGGCGGCATCCGCTTCCGGGACCCTGACCGGGTTGCGGAAGAGCGCCTTGGTGGACTGCCTGCCCGAAGGAAGCCTGCGCGTCACCTTGACGCGCTCAAGCCAGTCCGGCGGATAGCTGATCCGGTAGCGGAACCCCAACTGGTCCGTTCCCGTGGCGTCTCTGTTGTGGCGGGACATGTCACAACCTCAATGGCGCGGGCGAGAAAGTCAGCAGAAGAAGCGCGAACGACGCCCACGCGAGGATCGTTCGACCTCGTCCCAGCGGTTCCTCCTCGCTCATCACCGACGGATGCGCCACGCTCCCCCGCCCGAGGAGGAGGACGACACCACCCCAGAGCCACCAGCCCCACCAGACGAGCCCGAGCGGCACCATGAGCAGCAGGAACGCCCGGGCCGCCGTCCGCTGCCTGGGACCGGCCAGCGCGTAGAGGATGTGGCCGCCGTCGAGCTGTCCAAGGGGGAGCAGGTTCAGCGCGGTCACGAAGATGCCCAGCCATCCCGCGAAGGCGAGCGGATGCAGGAGAACGGCCGAACCGCTCTCGAAGCCGGGAACCGTCATGGCGGCGGACAGCTGGAGGAGCGCGCTGCTCCCGATCCATACCGGTTCAGTCAGGAAATGGACGAGGAACGGATAGAGCCCCTCTTCGCCGCCCGGCAGGACTTCGGAGAGGCGCAGGCCGATCAGCAGGACGGGCAGCGACAGGAGGAAGCTCACCGCCGGCCCGGCGATCCCTATATCGAAGAGGACGGAGCGCCGGGGGATGAGGCCGCGGATCCTGATGAACGCGCCCAGGGTGCCCACCAGCGAGAAGTAGGGAGGAAAGGGGATGAAGTACGGCAGCGAGACGGGCACCTGGTGGCGCCGCGCGATGAAGTAGTGGCCGAGCTCATGGCCCAGCAGGATGCCGATGAAGGTCAGCCCGAACGGCAGTCCGACCGCCAGCTCGGAGACACTGAAGCGCGTCGGAACGGGGAACCAGGTGCCGCCGATCTGTGCGAAGCGGGTGTCCAGCACGTCGATCCCGGCGAGGAAGCCCCCGGCGACGATCGCACTGCCGAGCGCCGCCAGGAAAAGTCCGAAGTGAAGAGCGGGATTGTTGCGAAGAGCCTTGACCTGCATGAAAGTGTTTGCAATCCTTTTGGATAAGTCATTTTTCCGAATCGAGCGCCACCCGTCGTGGATGGCGCCGCCTCAAAGCTGGTCCCCGCACTCACCCGTTGCGCCAAACCGCCCGGTCATATCGTCATACCGAGCCGCCTTTTCCGGCACCCTCACGTGACTCCCGATGGACATCGCCGAACTCAAGAATAGCACGGTAGCCCAACTCCAGGGCTATGCGGAAGCCCTCAACATTCCGAACAGCGATCAGCTCGCCAGGCGCGATCTGATCTTCCGGATACACGAGGGGCTTGCACGGCGTGACGAGGCGCCGCGTGCAGAGGGCGTGCTCGATATCCTGCCTGACGGATACGGGTTCCTGCGGTCCCCGAGCTGGAACTACCTGAGCAGTCCCGACGACATCTACGTGAGTCCTCCCCAGATCAAGTCGCTCGATCTGCGTCGGGGTGACACGATCGTCGGCCCCGTGCGGCCCCCCGGACGCGGTGAGCGCTACCTCGCGCTGCATAGCGTCGAGCGGATCAACGGCCTGCCCGCTGAGTCCGCCGCCACGCGTCCCGAATTCGACAACGTGCGTCCGTGGTACCCCACCCGGCGCCTCAATCTGGAGATCCCCGGCGGGGCGCTGTCGGTGCGCATCATGGACCTGATCGCGCCGATCGGGCTCGGGCAGCGCGGACTGATCGTGTCTCCCCCGAAGGCGGGCAAGACGACCATCCTGCGCAACCTCGGCAATGCGATTGCGACAAACCACCCGGAGGTCCAACTCGTGGTGCTCCTGATCGACGAGCGACCGGAAGAGGTCACCGAGATGGAAGAGAGCGTCCGCGGCGCGGTCGTCGCGTCCACCTTCGACGAGCCCGCCGTGCGCCACCGGCAGGTCGCCGAGATGGTGCTGGCCAAGGCCAAGCGCCAGGTGGAGCACGGGCGGGACGTCGTGATCCTCCTCGACTCGATCACGCGGCTCGCCCGCGCCTACAACATCCTGGCGCCCCAATCCGGGAGGATTCTGTCGGGCGGAGTCGACGCAAAAGCGTTGTCGAAGCCGAAGCGCTTCTTCGGCTCGGCTCGGAGCCTGGAGCATGGCGGCTCGCTCACGATCATCGCCACGGCGCTGGTGGAAACGGGCAGCCGCATGGACGAGGTGATCTTCGAGGAGTTCAAGGGCACCGGCAACATGGAGCTGGTGCTTGACCGCGAGATCGCGGACCGGCGGGTCTATCCCGCCATCGACATCAACCGCTCGGGAACGCGCCGGGAAGAGTTGCTGCTCACCGAGAAGGAGCTGAACCGCGTCTACCTGCTGCGGAACTTCCTGGGCCACATGCCCGAACCCGAGGCCGCCGAGTTCCTGATCGACAGGATCTCGCGCCATCATACCAATGCGGGATTCCTGGCCGCGATGGCGCAGGGGGAGTAGCGGGCGCTAGGCGTCGGCTTCGCGGTAGCGCGGGTTCACCACCAGGTCCCCCGACTCGAAGACCTTTCGGTCCCAGGGGTAGATGAGCGTCGAGTCGGTCGCCAGCGCGAAGTAGTCCGGCTGGAATCCGCGTGTGCGCGCGAAGCTGGTGGCCGTGCGAATCTGTGCGGGTCCGACCTCGCGCACCGCGGCGAGCGCCAGGCGCATGGTGTCTCCCGACGTCGTGATCTCGTCCACGATCAGCACCCGCTTGCCCCGGGCCTGCCTGGGCGCGGCGGAGAGGATGGAGGGACGCTGACGCACCACCCGGCCGCCCTCTCGACGGGTGATCTTCAGCGAGAAGAAGTCGCGCCGCATGATCGAAGCGACCACCGCGCCGGGAATCACTCCGGCCCGGGCGATCCCGATAATGATGTCCGGGTCGTAGGTCTTGGCCACCTTCAGAGCCAATGCCCGGCACAACTCTCCGAACATCTCCCATGACAACTCCATGAAGTCGTCGCTCGGGGTCACGTCCCGCGGGTTGAATGAGCCGCTCAACATTGTCTCCTCGTATCGCCTGGTGCAGTTTCGGACAGGTCGTGCCCGGCACCACAATTTGTCATATGAGTCGCCGGGGCCGACCGCGTCCCGCAACTCCTGCCCCCTCGCAACCACGGACACCGCCGGCACATGACCAGCGATCCAAAGCAGGCAGCCGACACCCGCTTCGCCGAAGCCCTGGCCGCCAGCGGCGCCCGGGATCCGCGGGACTACTACCGCGCGAAGCTCCGCGAACTGAAGCGGCTCAACCCCGAGGGGTACGCCGAGGGGGTTGGATATTACCAGCAGACGCTCATTCCGTCCATTGCCGGCGACGAGGCGGATCCGATCGAGGCCTGGCGCGACTACGGGCTGCTGATCGCCCGCCTGACGGCGCCTGGACGGCCGGTCGCCATCGATTCGGAGGGACGCTCGCGCCCGTTCGAACCCCCCGGCGACGCCGCTGACATGGTGTTGCATCTGCCCGAGTCGAGCAGGGAGCGCCCGATCCTCGTCGCCCTGCCGGCCGAGCCAACCGGCCCCCAATCGGCGACCTACGACTGGCTCGTCGCGGGGCGCCGGGCGCTACGAGGCGCGTAGCACTTCGCCCGAGGAGCAACGCAGAGCGAAGCGATCCAGCCCGGATGCATCGCCGGTCGAATGCCGGGGGGATTTGTCCGCGGACTCCCTAATCCTCCACCATGTAGCCGATCCCCCAGGCGCCCAACCCGAGGTGGGTGGCGATCACCGGCGTGATCGGCGAGACCAGGATCTCCGCGCCGGGGTGACGGGCCAGCAGCTCTTCCCGCAGAGGCTCCACGATCTCGGGCGCCCCCGCATGCACGATCCCGAAGCGCACCTTTCTTGCTCCGGGCGGGATCTCCGCGAAGACCCCGTCCAGCAGCAGCTTCCGGACGCGCCGGGCTCCGCGAGTCTTTCCGATCGCCCGGATCTTGCCGTCGGGTCCCAGGCCGAGAACCGGTTTTAGATCCAAGAGGCCCCCAAACCAGCCGGCAAAATGGCTGAGGCGGCCCGAGGCGATCAGGCGGTCCAGGCTGCGGACGGTGAATGCGACGCCCGACTGCCCACGGACCCTCTCGACCTCCTCGACGATCTCGGCTGGAGTCCTGCCCGCCTCGGCCAGCTCCGCCGCCATGAGGGCGAGTAGCCCGATCAGGATCGACGCCGCGTTGGAGTCCACCAGGCGGATGTCCAGATCGGGCGCCATGCTCGCACCGTGCTCGGCGGACTTGAAGATGCCCGACAGCGACGCTGCTACGAAAATGGCCACCACCACCTCGGAGTCGTCCGAGGCCCTCTGGAACGCCTGCATGAACTGGCCAGGCGGAGGTTGCGAGGTCGTCGGGAGGGGCCCGCCGCTCTCCAGGCGCGCAACGAACTCCTCTGCTGTCACGTCGATCCGGTCCCGCAGCGTCGTGTCTCCGTCCACCAGAAGGAGGGGCACCATGTGGATCCCGTGGGCATGCATCACCGCATCGGGCAGGTCCGAACCGGAGTCGACGAGGATGCCCACCGGGCGGCGCACAGCGTCCGCTCTCGCCCCGCGCGCCGCCTCGAACTGGGCGAACATGTCCTCGGCCTTGTGCGCGGTGACACTGCCGAGCGTGGCGCAGTAGTCGATGGCCGCGCCCGGGTGGTCGGTATGGAGGTGGATTTTCAGGATTTCGTCGGCGCGTATGACCAGCAGCTCCTCCGAGCCCTCGGACAGCGCCGCCCGCACGGTCTGCTCGTCGGGAAGACTCGGGCCCTCCACGAGAATCTCGGTGCAGTAGCGCCGGGTCCCCTGGCCAAGAGGGTGGTCCATCGCCCCGATGGGGGACCAGTCGGGACGCCCCGCATCTTCATCCGCACCCGCCCCTGCATCGTCCGTCCCAAACTCGGCGTCTTCGCCGTGCTCGATGAGGCCCACGACCCCCTCGATCATGTGCACGTACCCCTTCGCGCCCGCATCCACCACTCCGGCTTCGGCAAGCACCGGGAGAAGGTCCGGAGTTCGCTCCAGGGAATCCTGCGCCGCCTCGAGGACGTGCCCCATCAACGTGGTGAAGTCCCCCGTTGCAGCATCGGTTCCCGCATCGGATGTCCCTTCGGCCGCGGACGCCGAGTCGCGCACCACCGTCAGGATCGTTCCCTCGACCGGGTTTTCGACAGCCCTGTCCAGCGAACGGGAACCCGCCAGGAGCGCATCGCCGAATTCGACCGAAAACACCCGTGCGTGTCCCTCCAGCCCGCGGGCGAAACCCAGGAGAAACTGCGACAGCATCATCCCGCAGTTGCCCCGCGCGCCCAGCACCGCCGACCTCGCCACCGCCGACGCCACGCGGTCCACCCTCCTCTCGCGCGACCCCGCCAGATCGGCCGCGATGGCATCGAGGGTCATCGCCAGGTTGGTGCCCGTGTCTCCGTCGGGAACCGGAAACACATTGATGCGGTTGAGTTCAGCCTTGCCCTTCCGGCCCTGGGCACACGCCGCCAGCAACGCGCGCCGCAAACGCGGGCCATCCACGTAGGCGATTCCGGACCTGTCGGACATGGCGTTCACACTCCACACTCAGGAGTCGGTACTCGCAAGTCTCGGGTACTCGCGATCACGGTTTCGTCCACGGTATGGCATCCTCGACCCAGGCAACAGAGATGACAAGCCCGCTCCCCGCATTGCGACCAGGCGTCGTGTACCTCTGGGAGGGACGGCTGGATGTCCCGGACCCTGTCACGGCGGCCGCGCGGGCGCTGCTCTCCGACCGCGAGAAAAAGCGTGCCGACCGCTTCGTGTACGATCGACACCGCCGCCGCTACACCGTCGCCCAGGGCCACCTGCGCCGCGTGCTCGGCCAGCTGACCGACACGAGTCCGGAGCAAATCCGCTTCCAGTTCGGAGAGCACGGCAAGCCGTTTCTGCCGGGCGGACCCTCGTTCAATCAATCCCATTCCGAGGAGCGGATCATGATCGCTGCGGCCTCCGACGGACGCCTGGGGGTCGACATCGAGGAAATCAGGCCGGTGAAGTACCTGCTCGGCCTCGCCGACAAGAACTTCGCAAAGGACGAGGCCGCCCTGCTCCACGCCACTCCCGATTCCGAACGGTTCACGGTCTTCTTTCGGCTCTGGACGCGAAAGGAAGCCTTCCTCAAGGCTTTGGGCTTCGGACTGACCCATCCGCTACGGTCGTTCTCCGTGGACCCGGCGCCGGGCGCTCCCCAGGGGCTCCTGGACGCGGGGGATCTGCCGGAGGATCCGACGAACTGGTATCTCGGCGGCGTCCCCTGCGCGGAGGGTGCTGAGGCGGCGCTCGCAGTGGACCGGGCCGGGATCGAGCAGGCGCTCCTGCCCTACGATCCGGGCGGACTCTAAGCCCCGCTACACGCCACCGGCTCAGGCGCACACGCCGAGGCCCCCGCGTCGCACGCCGTCTCCGCCACCCCGGTCGTCGCGTTGGAGCAGATCGCGCCGTTCGTGTAGCAGGTGTAGCAGGCGGACTCGGCCAGCGGAGCGGAGATCGTGACCGCTTCAGTGAGGGTGTCAGCGAGACGGGCACTCGGATAGTCGAGAAGGATGGGGCACGCATATACTCCCGCGGCGGTAACGAGCCGCGCCCGCGTGCAGAGGAGTTGATCGAGGTCGTAGCCGTGCATCATCTCGTGGGTGACTCGCTCGCAGTCGGTGTAGCCTCGATTGCGCTGGGCTTCCTCGCCGATCAGGAGGGGCGGCAGGATCTTCAGCCGCGGCTCGTCGTACCCGACCCCGCCGAGCGCATCGCGAAAGGCCTGCAGCGTGCACGCCATCTCTTCGCAGGGCCAGCTCTGCATGGCCGTGATGATCGGGCGGAACCCGGCCGAGGCCAGGTTGCCCACGCCCTCCATGGCCCGGTCGAAGGTACCCTCGCCCCGGATCGGATCGTTCGTTGCGGGCGAGTACCCGTCGATGCTCACCCGCAGCTCCAGCGGATGCGGACTGCCGTCCTGGATCGCCCGCAGCTCCGCGACGCGCCGAGGCGGAAAGAGGGTGGCGTTGGTGAGGACCGTGGCCGGGCCGTACTGCAGCGTATCCTCGAGGATGTCCTCCATCTCGTTGTTCATGAAGGGCTCGCCGCCCGTGAAGTAGTATTCCTTCACATTCATGTCGGCGGACTCGACCAGCGCCGAGCGCACCATCTCCCGGGTCATGAACCAGAACGAGTGATTGTCGGGCGAGCAGGAGATGAAGCAGTGGCGGCAACGCAGATTGCAAACGGTCCCGCTGACCTGAAACCAGAGCTGATCGAGGGCGGTCAGAGGGACTCTGGGATATCTTGGGGCGATCATGATCGTACCTGGCGCGGAAGCGGGTATTCTCGGCTCCGGGTATAACCGGAGTACAGCAACCGCACTGGAAGGTTCCGGCGCCCCCGAGGCTTGCTGTACGAGGTTGCCCCGTATATTTACGAGGCGAAAGCACCCCCTGCCAATACCCGAACACCCCGACCGAAGACGCTCTCGTGCAATTCACAACCATCAATCCTGCCGAAGGCACCCTGCTCCGCAGCTATCCGTTCATGTCTCCCGAGAAGTTGGACGCGGCAATCAGCGAGACCCAGAAGGCGCAGGAATCGTGGAAGGCCATCTCCCCGCGCGAGCGTGCCCGCTGCGTCGCCGCCCTCGCCGCCAGGCTCCGCCAGCACCAGCGGCACCTCGCCGAGGTGATGACCATGGAGATGGGCAAGCCCCTGCGCGAGGCCGCCGCCGAGGTGGAGAAGTGCGCGCTCGGATGCGACTACTACAGCCAGCACGGCCCCGCCTACCTGCGTGATCAGGTGGTGGAGACCGAGGCCCACCGCAGCTACGTCACTTTTCAGCCGCTGGGCCTCGTGCTCGCGATCATGCCGTGGAACTTCCCGCTGTGGCAGGTCATGCGCGCCTCGATCCCGGCCCTGATCGCCGGCAACGGCATCCTCCTCAAACATGCTCCGAGCGTTCCCTGCTGCGCGCTCGAACTGGTCGATCTCTTCGAGGCGGCCGGCTTTCCTCAAGGCATCTTCACCAACCTCTTCATCGACGTGCCCGCCGCGGGCGACCTGATCCGCGATGCGCGGGTACAGGCGGTCACCCTGACGGGCAGCACGCGCGCCGGGCGCCAGGTCGCGGGGATCGCCGGGTCGCAGATCAAGACGTGCGTGCTGGAGCTCGGGGGCAGCGACCCCTACGTCGTGCTCGAGGACGCGGACCTTCCCCGCACCGTCGAGGCGTGCGTGACCGGCCGGCTGATCAACGCGGGGCAAAGCTGCATCGCCGCCAAGCGCATGATCGTGCACGCAGCGGTCGCGGACGCGTTCACAGAGGCGCTCGTGCAGCGGATGGGAGAGACGCGCGTGGGCGATCCGATGGCCGAGATGACCGACGTGGGGCCGCTCGCGCGCGAGGATCTGCGCGACCACCTGGCGGACCAGGTCGAGCGCAGCGTGGACGCGGGTGCGCGATGCCTGCTCGGGGGCAAGGTGCCCGATGCCCCCGGGTGGTACTACCCCGCCACCGTGCTCACCGATGTCCGCCCCGGGATGCCCGCCTACGACGAGGAGATCTTCGGTCCGGTGGCGTGCATCATCCGCGTGGATTCGGAGGAGGAGGCGCTGCGCGTGGCCAACGACACCGCCTACGGGCTCGGCGCGGCCGTCTTCACGCAGGATCTGGAGCGCGGCGAGCGAATCGCGCGCACCGGCATCGAAGCGGGCGCATGCTTCGTCAACGACTTCGTGAAGTCCGACCCGCGCCTGCCCTTCGGCGGCGTCAAGTCCAGCGGCTTCGGCCGCGAGCTGTCGGACTTCGGGATCCGCGAGTTCGTGAACGTGAAGACGGTGCTGGTGGAGGCGTAGTCAGCGCCGCGATTCCCAGGCCGCCGCGAGCCCCCGGTCGAGGAGGCGCTGACGGCTAACGGCCCTCCCGCCGCAGCACCTTCCCCGGCAGCGCGCCGGTCACCGCGCCGTCTTCGTAGACCACCGCTCCCGCCACCCACACGCGCTCGATCCCGGCAGCCACGAGATGCGGCTCGGCGGTGGTCGAGCGGTCGATGACGGTGGCCAGGTCGAAGAGGACGAGATCCGCAGGCGCCCCGGGCTGGAGCACGCCGCGACCGGCCAGCCCCATGTGCACCGCCGCCAGCCCGGTCATCTTGTGGATCGCCTCCTCGAGGCCGAGCCGCCCTTCCTCGCGCACGTAGCGTCCCAGCACCCTCGGATAGGCGCCGAAGCCGCGCGGGTGGGCGCCGCGCAAACCCCCGTCCGACGAGACGTTGGTGTGCGGCCAGGACATGAGCGTCGCGATGTCGTCGAAGTTCATGCTTCTCGCCACGATGCTCTCGCCGCCGTCCCGCCCCACCTCCTCCGCGGCCTCCGACTCCGCGATCAGGTCCAGGTAGGTGGTCACGGGGTCGGTGCCGCGTTCGGCCGAAATCTCGGCCAGCGTCTTGCCTTCGAGAACCGGGTCCGGCCCGAAGCGGCCGATGATCATCCCCTCGGGCGCGACCAGCTCCTCCAGGGCGTAGCGCGCCGCCGCTCGATCCGTGAAGTCGCGCTCCGGGAAGAGGACGGTCATGGTGGACTGCCAGTACTCGTACGGGTAGACGTCCGCCGTAATGTCGAGGCCGCCGGCGCGCGCCTCGTCGAGCCGCGCCAGTATCTCCTCCGCCCGACCCCACAGCCCCCGCGCGGCCAGCTTGAAGTGCGAGATCTGCACCGGAAGGCGGGCGCGCTCCGCGATCTCGATCGTCTCCTCGATGGCGGCGAGCAGTGCCCGGTCCTCGCTGCGCATGTGCGAGATGTAGCGGCCGCCGCTCGCCGCCGCCGTCATCGCGAGCGCAATCACCTCGTCCGTGCTCGAGTAGATCCCGGGGTCGTACTCGAGCCCCGTCGACAGTCCCAGGACGCCATTCGCGAGTTCGGTCTTGAGCAGCGACTCCATCGCCGCAACTTCTTCGTCCGTGGCCTCGCGGCGGAAATCGTCGCCCATGACCTGCCGGCGCAGCGTCCCGTGCCCCGCGTACGACGCCACGTTGACCGCCGCAGGGGTCGCCTCGAGCGCCGCGAAAAAGTCGGCGATGGGGAACCGCGAGCCCCCGTCCTGACCCGCGACGATCGTCGTGATCCCCTGGCTGACCACCGCCAGCGCCGTGAGTTCGTCGAGCAGCCCGCCGTCGTGGTGGCTGTGCGTGTCGATGAAGCCGGGTGCGAGTACAAGGCCGGCAGCATCGTGGACCGGCTCGCCGTTTGTGGGTGAGAGGGCGTCGTCCCCGTCGTCGGCAGCCACATCGGCGATGACCCCGCCGGCCACACGCACGGAACCGATGAATCCGGGATTCCCCGTGCCGTCCACGATCGTGGCCCCGTGGACAAGGAACGACTCGGCGGCGGGAGGCGCGGCCGTGTCGGCGCAGCCGGACAGCAGGGGGAGCCACGCGGCGAGGAGCAGGGCCGTGCGGGAGCGGCGGTCCTTCCTCTCCTGACTGCGCGCCACCTCGCCGCCAGCACTGTGTGCGACCGCTGCCGCGCGGTCTTTAACGCCCTCATTGCTCATCACTATGTCGCCTCCACATTACAAAATGTAAACTGTTGTTTACATCCAGCTGGCAGCGCGGGCGTTTCAGCCCCGATCCACCTCCGGCACGGCCTTGTCCATCTCGGCCGCCACCTCCCGCGGATCACGCATCTGCGTCAGGTCGAGTTCATAGTCCGGCACCTCGCGCGGCACGAGCTTCTCCTTCAGCTCGCGGATTTCCCGGCCCGACAGGCCCAGCCCGGCCAGGTCGGCGTTGCTCAGCGCGGCGCCGTCACGCGCACAGACCCCGTCGCCGTCCGCCGACACGAGGCGGGACAGGGCGGCGATCTCGCCACCGGTGAGCTTGTCGCCCATGACCTGGTAGTCGATCCAGGCTTCGTAGCTGAGGGGCGCGACGCGCTTGACCATCCCCGCCATCACGCGCCCGTACTCCTGGATCTCCCACTGTGCGTGGTCGTCGACGCGGAGCGTGAGGAAGTGGAGCAGGTTGTGCAGGTCGATCTTCCAGTACCATTGGGTGTAGGTCGAGAGCGGCAGGTCGATGCGGGCGAGCTCGCGGGCGACGTTCTCGCCGACAAGCCAGCCGTAGTCGCCGGCCGCCCGCGTCCGCACGTCGTCCCACCGGCGCATGGCTTCCCGGTAGAACTCGGGACTGACCGAGCCGGGCGCGCGGCCCTGGTTGCTGGTGGCGCTCTGCAGGGAAAACTGGTCGTGCTCGGGGCTGTAGAAGAGGAGCGGCATGAGGCTGTAGCGGCCGCTGTACTCGTTTACGGAGTTGTGGGTGACGATGCCGTTCGCAACGAAGTTGTGGTGTGGGCCCTCGACTTCGAGGTCGTAGGTTTCGCGTTCGCCGACGTACTCGAAGCGGGCGACGCGCACGAGCTTGGTCCTGTAGTAGACCTGGTCCCAATCCAGCCGCTCCGCCGCACCGTTCACATGCACGAAGTAGTCACCGTGCCTCCAGACCGCCCGGCCGCCGGTCTCCCGCACTCCCGTTGCTCCCCGGAGCGTGTCCCAACCCCCGGCGAACAGGAAACGGTGATCGGCCGTGGCCTCGATCGACTTGCCGTCTTCCAGGACCATTCTGAAGACCGGCTTCACACCGTTCCTGTAGACGTCCACTACGCGGGTGTGCTGCAACGCGAGCGTGTCTTCGTCGACCTGCCTCAGCTTCATCCGCTTCACGCGGTCGCGGCGGAAGAACGGGTTCCGCTGCTTGTCCGGACGGGTCCTGTTTCGGGTGGGCTGGAAGCGTCGCCAGATCTCCTCGACGGGCAGTTTGTACAGTTGGCGGCGCCCTCTCGCCTCTGCGCCGGGCAGGTCGAAGTAGACCTCCGTGCCCTCTGCCAGGCAGGCCGTCCGGTGCCGTATCCACTGCCGCGCCACGAACATCGGCATGGCGCAGTGGAACTTGAACTCGACCATCTCCGACGGCGTGGTGTGGAGGTGGCGGCGCAGGTAGCGGATCAGCCCCCTGGTGGCCGAGACCTTCCGCGTGCCGTAGCCGTAGCTGACCCGGGCTGCGCGCTCCACCGAATCGTCGGTGCCCATGTAGTCGACCAGTGCGACGAAACCGTGGTCGAGGACGGGAAAGTAGCCGCCCAGGATCTCTTCGGCGGCGGGGACGGTGGGGCGGCGGGTGGGGTGGGTGGTGGGTTCCATGTTGGAAGCTACGTTGCGCCTCACCCCGTCGGAAGGCAAGATCACGGAATCCCCCGCCCGAGGAGTCCGAATGCTCGCATGGAAACGCAAACAGAGCGGTCCGGGGCGCCGGGCCTTCACGCTGACGGCGATATCTGCCAGCGTCGTGGGGCTGTCGTCGTGCAGCCCTCAGCCCGAGCCGAACACCCCCCGCGGCATGGTCACCGGCACCACTGGCGCGCAGGCCATCGAGGGCGGCGTCGAAATCCTGAAGGCCGGAGGCAGCGCCGCCGATGCAGCCGTGTCCACCGCCCTCACCCAGATCTGCATGGCCGCAGGCTCGTGGGTCAGCTACGCCGGCCTCATGACGATGGTCTACTACGACGCCGAGAGCGGCGAAGTCCACAACATGAACGCGGCCTACAACACCGTCGCCGCCGAGACCGATCCGCTGACCATCCCCGGCATCGACCTGACCGCCGGATTCGGGGGCTTCGAGGCCGAACCCAACGGCCGCACGGTCCTGGTCCCGGGTTTCATGAAGGGCGTGGAAGCCGCCAACGAGCGCTTCGGCAAGCTCCCCTTCGAGGACCTGTTCACCTCGGCCATCGCCTGCGCCGAGGACGGTTTCGAATATCAGGAAGGCAACGCGGGGCAGTATGCCTTCAGAGAACAAGTGTTGAGTCGTCTGCCCGAAACGAAGGCTGTCTTTACAAGGTCGGACGGATCGCCCTACGAAGCTGGCGACATGTTCACCCAGCCCGCGCTGGCCCAAACGCTGCGCATGGTCGCCGAACAGGGCACGGACTACATGTACAGGGGTCCCTGGGCCGAAAAATTCGTCGAGATGGTCGGCGACATCGGCGGCCGGATGACCGTCGACGACCTCGCCGCCTACGAAGTCATCTGGAGCGAGCCCGCCCGCGGCAGCTACCACGGCTACGACCTCTACGCTCACGGCAGCCCGGCGGAAGGCGGCATCGGCCTGATTGAGGCCATGAACCTGGCCGAACTGGCCGGCGTCTCCGACCATGGCCACTACGGTGACTCGCCCGAGGCGCTCTTCTGGCTGGCACAGATCGCCAGGCCCGGTCTTACCTTCGCGATCGGCGGCAAGGAGGCCGCGGACGGTCTTGCGGAGATGGTCGGCGCCGACCTGACCCACGAGACCCGCGTGCAGAAGGAGACCTCGGCGAAGCTCTGGGACGCGATCCAGGACGGATCCTTCCCCGGCGTGGTTGTGCCGGAAGAAGGCGCCGCACCGCACTCGGACGCCGTCGTCGCCATCGACCAGTGGGGCAACATCGCCGCGGTCGTCCACTCCATCAACACGGTGAGCTGGGGCACGACCGGCATCTTCGTGGACGGCGTCTCGATCCCCGATTCCGGGATCTTCCAGCAGGGCATGATGGCCCAGATCGAGCCCGGCAGCCGCCTGCCCGACCCCACCAACCCGGGCCTGGTCCTCAAGGACGGAAGGCCGTTCATGGGGTTCAGCTCGATCGGCTCGGGACTTCACCAGCGCACCATCGGCGGCCTGCTCAGCGTCCTGGACTTCGGCCTGACCCCGCGCGAGGCGGTCGACAAGCCCGCGCTGGGCTCGTTCTCGTTCAGCGCACTGGCGGAAGGCGCGTCCGGCCCCGCGGCACAGGAAGTGGGGGTGGGCGACTACCCTCCCGAGTTCATCGCGGAGGTCGAGGCCATGGGCCAGCCGATCGCAGAGAACGACGCGACTCGCGGCTACTGGATCGCCATCACGATCGACCCGGAGACGGGCGACCTGCACGGCGCCTCGATCCGCGGGCTTGCGCTGGGGGGACGGGCGGTCGGGTATTGAGGGACAACAATGGCACGGAGGCAGGCATGAACAGGCGGAGTCCGGCAGCAGCGGGTACAATGGCGATCGTGATCCTGGGGCTCGGTTGTGCGGAAGCCCCGCCCGCCGAAGGGGACCAGCCCGTTGGCCCCGAGCCGGGCGCCTTCGAGATCTACGATTCGGAAGCCTTCGTGATGAGTTCGACGAATGTTGGTGACGACTTCCTCATCGCGGTCAGCTTGCCTGCGAGTTACGGCACCGGTGAACGGTCCTACCCGCTCGTCTACGTGCTGGACGCCAACATCTCGTTCGGGATGACGGTGGAACTTGCCCGCCTGTTCCAGTTCGATCTGATCCGGCCCGGCACCCCCGAGATGATTCTCGTCGGCATCGGATACCCGGACCCCAACCGCGCCGGCACGCTACGCGCGCGCGACCTGACCCCGGAGGGCTCGCTGTCGGACGAATTCGACCAGCTCCTTCGCTCCGCCCCGGTCTTCGACGGCCTGGGAGGCGCGGCCGCGTTCCTGCGCTTCATCGAAGACGAGCTGCACCCGCGCATCGTCGCCGACTACCGCGTCGAGACCGAGGGAGTTGGATTCCTCGGCGACTCGTTCGGCGGGCTGTTCACCGCATACGCCTTCCAGCAACGGTCACCGATCTTCGACCGTTACTGGATGGGCAGCCCCGGACTCCTTCCGGCCACCGAGCTTCTCGAAGGGCTCCCCGCTGCGATAGCGCAGGGGTTCGAACGCGACACGCGGGTGTTCATCACGCTGGGCGAACTGGAGGAGACGGGGGCGGTCGACATCTACAACGATCTCGCCGCCGGGACGCGCCGGCTCATCGAGATCTTCGAGGCCAATCCCGCGGACAGCCTGACCGTCACATGGAAGGTCTACCCGGACGCGACCCACATCACGACCGTGCCTCCCGCGCTGGCGGACGCGTTTCCGGCCCTGTTCATGAACTAGTGACCGATCGTGAAAGGCCGTGACCGCAGGTTCGTGGCCGAACACCGCGGCGGGGCGCTGACCCGGCAGGACCATCGTGCGCTCGCCACGTGGGCCGCCGGGTGCGCCGAACACGTGCTCTCCGTGACCTGGCCCGATAAGGAGGACCGGCGACCGTTTAACGCGGTCCGGCAAGCCAGGTCCTGGGCAACGGGTGGGGTCCCTGCCGGTAGAGCCATGCGGGCGGCGGTGGCGGCCCACGGCGCAGCCAGAGAAGCGAGTGGTCCGGCTGTCGCCGCGGCACGCGCGGCGGGCCATGCTGCAGCGACCGCCCACATGGCCGACCACAGCCTCCGGGCGGCGGATTATGCACTCAAGGCGGTCGCGCAGGCGGGAATGGACGCTGAGGAGGAGCGTCGCTGGCAGGAGCGGAAGCTCCCCGACGGGATCCGGACGCTGGTGATGCAAGCGGGAGACGGCAGTCGATCAATCCCAAGGGCCGCGCCGTCAGCGCCACGTACGCGGCAAGGAACTTCGCAACCCTCGTCAACCGGGAGCGCGCGGCCTACGTCGTAGAGTGCAGCGGAAAGCCGGTCGCCGAGATCCGTCCCGTGAAGGACCGCGTCGTCACCATGCGCGAGTTGGTCGCGCTTTTCCCCGCAGAGACTCGCCGGCCCGCCGACGAGGAGTACCTGCGGGCAGTGGAGGAGGGGATCGCCTTCTGGACTATCGGGTGGCCACGCGCGACCGCCGCAACTTCGCGCGCATCGAGGGGCTGGCGGTTGAGTACTTGTGAACCGCTTCACAAGCGCCTCGTCCGCGCCGCCTTCCTCCGTCTGCTTCTGTCCAGCTCCCGCTTCCGCAGCCGGACCGCGTCCGGCGTTACCTCGATGAGCTCGTCGTCGTCGATGAAGTCGAGCGCCTGCTCCAGCGTCATGCGGAGCGGCGGCTCGAGGCGCACTGCATCGTCGGCGGCGGTGGTTCGCATGTTGGTGAGCTTCTTGGTGCGGTTGACGTTCACGTCCATGTCGCCGGAACGGGCGCACTTGCCCACGATCATGCCGCCGTAGCAGTCGAGGCCGGGTTCCACGAACATCACGCCACGCTCCTGCAGCCCGAAGATCGCGAACGCCACCGCCTTGCCCGCTCGGTCCGCCACCATCGCCCCGCGCCCGCGGCCGCGAATGTCGCCCGCCCACGCGTCCCACCGGTCGAAGCGGTGGTGGAGGATGCCGTCGCCCTTGGTGTCGGTGAGGAATTCGGTGCGGTAGCCGAAGAGCCCGCGCGCGGGGACGCTGAATTCGAGACGGGTCATCCCGGAGTCGCCGACGGGTTTCATTGAGACCAGTTCGCCGCGGCGCTTGGCGAGCTTGTCGATCACCGTGCCGACCAGGTCCGACGGGATTTCCGCGACCACCTCTTCATAGGGCTCCAGACGCGTGCCGTCGCCGTTCGTGCGCGTGATCACGCGGGGACGCGAGACCTGGAACTCGTAGCCCTCGCGCCGCATGGTCTCCATCAGGATCGTCAGGTGCAACTCACCCCGCCCGCTCACCGCGAAGGTATCGGGGCGTGCGGTGGGCTCGACGCGCAGCGCCACATTCCGCTCGAGTTCGCGACGAAGCCGGTCCCGCAGCTGCCGGGTCGTCACATACTTTCCCGCCCGCCCCGAAAAGGGGGAATCGTTCACCACGAAGTCCACCGAGATCGTCGGTTCTTCGACGGTGATGCCGCGCAGCCGCTCGGGGAAGCGCGGATCCGTCAGGGTATCGCCGATCTCGACGCCGTCGGTGCCCGCCAGCCCGACAATGTCCCCCGCCAAGACCTCCTCGATGTCGATGCGGTCAAGGCCGGTGAAGGTGTAGAGGCCGGTCACACGCGATGTCTGGGGATCCGCGGGCGGCGCAGCAGCGTCCGGGGGCCCCGCCATCAGCCGCGAAACCCGCTTCCCCATCCGCACCGCACCCCGCTCCACCCGTCCAATCGCAATCCGCCCCACGTACGACGAGTGGTCGAGGGTCGAAACCAGCATCTGGAACGGCCCGTCCGCGTCGACCGGCGGCGGCGGAATGTGCCCCACCACCGCCTCGAAGAGAGGCGTCAGATCCTTCCCCCGCTCACCGGGCTCCACCGCGACCCAGCCCTCCCGCCCCACCCCGTACAGGAACGGCGCGTCGAGCTGCCCGTCGCTGGCCTCCAGGTCCATCAGCAGTTCCAGCACCTCGTCGTGCACCTCGTCCGGACGCGCGTCGGTGCGGTCCACCTTGTTGATCACGATCACCGGGGTCAGGCCGAGCTCCAGCGCCTTGCGCGTGACGAACCGCGTCTGCGGCATCGGCCCCTCGGCGGCGTCGACCAGCAGGAGCACACCGTCGACCATGCGCAGGATGCGCTCCACCTCGCCGCCGAAATCGGCGTGGCCCGGGGTGTCCACGATGTTGATCTTGGTGCCGCGCCACTGCACGGCGGTGTTCTTCGCCAGGATCGTGATGCCGCGTTCGCGCTCGAGCGGGTTGGAGTCGAGGATCCGCTCGCCCACCTCCTGGCCTTCGCGGAAGACGCCCGCCTGCCGGAACATCTGGTCGACCAGCGTGGTCTTGCCGTGATCGACGTGGGCGATGATGGCGATGTTGCGGAGCCGCAACGGATCTTTGGGCGAACTGGCCTGCATGGCGCTGAGGACCTCGCCGGGGGGCCGTCCCGTCACCGGCTCCCCGCGGTGTCGATGCGGGTGAACGTATAGGTGCCGATGGGCTCGTCCGAGAAGGGGCTCACCCCCTTCAGGCCCTTGATCGCCTGCTTCGGCGACGAATCCGCGTTGGGCGAGCGGTAGGAGGTGCCGTCGTCGGTACCGGAATCGTAGGGGTAGAGCACGAACGTCAACTCGTCGACCCACTGGCCGAATTCGTCCTGCATGGACTGGCCCGCAGTGCCCACGAACCAGTCCGGACTGGGCGCGATCATCGTAACCAGCGTGATGAGTGGGTGATCGAGTGTGACGAGAACTTCGCTGATCGTCGTGCTCGCGGGACTGCTGATGCCCCGCCCGTTGATGACGGAGATGGCGTTGTCCGGTATTTCGGCCCGGATCTCCCGCGTGAGCAACCCGGTTCCGCCCGTCTCGGCCATCTGCTCGATTCCCGGGGTGGCGGTCTCGCCGGAAGCCCAGAAGCTCGCGCTGTCGTTGTGCACGGCGCCGATCAGCGGCGAGAAATGGGCGCCGGACGGGAAGTCGGTGGGATGCGTCGTCGCGCTCCAGGTCGCGTTGAAGGTGACGCTGTAGATCGCGGTGTCCGAGGCAGGCTCGACCTCGCCCGCCACCGCATTGATCTCGGCGGCGACTCCCTCGGCGGCCGTCGCCGTGAGGGACTGGACGCCCGAGGCCGGGCCCAGGGTCCACGAAGTCCCGGCCAGCCCCTCGGAATCGGTCGTGGCCATGCTCGGATCGGTCGATCCGTGACCTTCGGCGGCCGCGAACGCCACCGCGACCCCTTCCACAGGCGAACCGCCGGCATCGTCTACGCGTACGACCACAGGATCGGCCAGCGCCTGTCCAGGCAGACCCTCCTGTCCCCCTCCGGAAGCCACAGAAACCATCGACGGAGCCTGTTGCACCATCACCGAAGCCGTGCCGGTGAGGTTTTCATAGGACGCCGTGAGGGTCCCGCTCCCGTTCGCGACCGCGGTCACGACACCGGAAGACACGGAGAAGACGTCCGGATCGCTGCTCGACCAGGTGACGACGCCCGGGAACGACACCCCGTTCAGATCCGTGATCTGTGCCCGGAAGGTTGCGGTTTCGCCCAGAGACGACAGCGTCGCCGACGACGGCGTCACCGTCACCGCGACGGGGCGGGACGGCTCGATCTGCATGATGGCGTCCTCGTTGGCGCAGCCGGGGAATGCACCGAGGATGAGTCCGAGGAGCCAATGGGTCAGGCGGGATCGCGGATTGGTTGGATGCGGCATTGTGTATCGGAATCCATTCGAAACCTTAGAGTTTGCGCTCGCTCCCCGCCTGCTTCAGGACGGCGTTGGCAAGATGACGCGTGTACAAATTTCGCGGCACCGTGAGTGACTCTCCACCCTTTGTACGCCGCCACTTTTCATGTGATCCCTTCCCTGCCTTGCCACGTAAGACTCTTTTGAATCCGAGATGACGGAGTTCGCGGGTGACCTCGCGATAGTAGCCCTTGACCACCTCACGCGGACGTAGCCGAGCCCCAAGCCTGCTTTCGATCCTGACCTGTGTTCGGCGTGATCACGGTGGCTTCCTCGATGCCGTGGTTTTCACTCATCAGGTCGGGAGCAAACTCGGCGATCACGTCGCGACATTCTTCCTCGGTCGCGGCATCGACGAAGAGCCCTTCGATGTTGGTATCAGCCGTCCACCTTCCGCTTTCGTGATCACGAATCGGTCGCGCGTAGAATCGATCTCGCGTCATCCTTGACTCCCGTCTGGTTTCCAGTTGAACTCTGTGCTGGCACGTGGGATGAAGAATAGCGAATACTGTTCCTCAAGGCATCAACAACGGATCAATGACTTGCCCCGCAGCATGGTTTCTGCGATATGGGTATCCGGAAGTGACCCTAGATTGCCATGTGGCGACCCTGAGCCCGAGACCATCACGGGCCGCTGTTCGCTCACTAACTTCACCCAAAAGCAAGCTCCCGTCATGCGCCCACCTCTCCCCGGCTCCACCAGATCCCTTCTCGCTCTCGCATCTCTTCTGACGCTCGCCGCAGTCCTCGCCTCGACACCCCCCCAGGAGCCCACCCTCGTCGGCTTCACCGAGGACCGGGCCGCCACCCAGCTCGCCTGCGAGGCCCGGTTCCTGGAACTGCCTCGCAGCGAGTCCTTCCGGGGGCACCTCCAGACAATCACCGCGAACCCGCACCCCGCGGGATCGGAGGCCCAGGCGCGCGTCGGCGCATACCTCGCCCGCGCGATGGAGCGGGCCGGCCTGGAGGTCGCCAACTATCCCTACGACGTGTACCTGCCCGAGCTCACCGACGATGTCGAGGTCCACATCGTCACCCCGGTGGCCATGCAGCTGTCCAACCGTGAGCCCGAGCTTGAAGAGGACCGTTTCTCCGGGCACGAAGACCTGCTGAACGGCTGGAACGCGTTTTCCGGCAGCGGAGACGTCACCGGCGAGGTGGTGTACGCGAACTACGGGCGGCGTGAGGACTACCGGGCGCTCGATTCCATGGGCGTTTCGGTGGCGGGCAGGGTCGTGATCGCCCGCTACGGGGGGAACTTCCGCGGCTACAAGGTCAAGTTCGCGGAGGAGCGCGGGGCGGCGGGGGTCATCATGTTCAACGACCCGGGTTTTTCTGGTCTCGACGCCTACCCCGAGGGCCCGATGATGAACGGGCAGACAATCCAGCGCGGCTCCGTCCTCACACTCCCCTGGACCGGCGACCCGCTCACCCCCTTCATCCCCGCCCTGCCCCTGGACGGGGAAACGCAGGTCGAGCGCCTCGACCCCTCCGAGGTGCCGCTCCACACCATCCCCGTGCTGCCCATCGGCTACGAGGCGGCGAGCGAGATCCTGACCCGCATGACCGGCCCCGAGGTCCCGCCCGGTTGGGACGCCTCGATGGAGCTGGATTACCGCCTGACCGGCGGCCCGGACCTCACCGTGCGGGTGCGCGTGAACCAGCCCAAGAGGCTCACGCGGGCGACGAACGTGGTGGGCACGCTGCGCGGCACCGACTTCCCGGACGAGTGGTTCATCCTCGGCGCGCACTACGACCCGTGGGGCTTCGGCGCGATCGATCCCAACGGGGGGACCGCGATGCTCCTCACCCTGGCGGAGGCGCTGGGCGAGCTGGCCGAGGACGAGGCGTGCCGGCCGCGCCGCTCGATCATGATCGCCCACTGGGACGCCGAGGAGTACGGGATCATCGGGTCCACGGAGTGGGTCGAGCACTTGCGCGAAGATTTGGAGGCCAACGCGATCGCGTACATCAACGCGGACGGAGCGGTGTCGGGGGAAAGTTTCGGCGGGTCCTCGTCCCCGTCGCTGAAGGGGCAGATCCTGGAGGCGACCAAGGCGGTCACCTACCCGGGCACCGGTGAGCGGCTCTACGACTGGTGGATGGACCGCGCACCCGAAGGTGCAGAGGAACCCGCGCTCGGCAACCTGGGCGGCGGCTCCGACCACGTCGGATTCTACACCCACGCCGGGGTGCCGTCCGGGGCGATGTCGTCCGGCAACCCGGGCGGCGTCTATCACTCCAACTACGACAACTTCGCCTGGTACGAGCGCTTCGGCGACACCGAGTTCGTGTACGGCCCCATGATCGCCCGCGCCGATGGCATCCTCGCGCTCAGGTTCGCCAACGCCGACGTGCTGCCCTACGACGCACAGCGCTACGCGACCGACACGCGCACGCACGTCGAGACGCTGTACCGCGTGGCCGAGGCTCGCAGCATCAAGGTGGACTTTTCGGCGCTGGTGGAGTCGACGCAGGAGCTGGATGAGGCGTCGGCCGAGCTGGTCGCGGCCCGGGATCGCTGGATCGCGTCCGGGGAGGTGGACCCGGCCGCGGCGGAGGCCGTGAATCGGGCGCTGATCGGGCTCGAGAAGGCATGGCTCAACGACCGCGGCCTGCAGGGGCGGCCCTGGAGCCGCTCGATCTACGTCTCGCCGGATCCGTTCAGCGGGTACGCGTCATGGATGCTCCCGGGGCTGAGGTACGAGATCGAGACGGACGACCGCGCGGACCTGCCCGGGTGGGAGCGCGTGTACATCAACGCCATACGGGATCTCGCGGAGCGGATGAGGGCGGTAGCCGAGATGATGCGGTAGGCGCATTGGCGATTCGCCTGGTCTGTTGGGCCGATCGACGAGTGCAGGATCCAGGGTACCGAGGTGTCCCGCGTGCGTTCTAGCCCACGTGGGGATATACCAGCTCGACTACTCGGCGGGCGCTGTCGCGAGCATGGGAGGCGTCGGTCCGCGAGTAGAAGTCGGACGGAGTGAGGTCCTCGGCGCCGTAGAACGCGAGTTCGCGGTCCCGGCGAAGGTGCCGGGAGGTGTCGGCCAGCCAATCGACGTCGCAAAGCAGGTCGGCTGGAAGCCGGTCCGATTCGGCGATCAGGATCCGCGAGACATCGTGGAGCCGGGGCGGCTCGACGCCGCAGGATCGCAATAGCCCCTTCAGCGTCAGCTCGATGATCTCCTGGGACTCGCGCACCACATCGGGCCAGCTCTCGGCATCGAACAGGACATCCACGGCGGCGAGGCGCACCTTCGCGCGGCGCAGATAGTCTCTGGCGAGTTCCCTGTTCCTCAAGGCTCGTGCACCCAGTAGCGCTGCCCATCGGCAACCCGGGCAGAGATCTCTCCCTGCAGGATCCGCCGCCTGACATTGGCAAGGTGCCGCGACACGGTGAGTTGCCGCTCGAAGACGATGAGCCCATCCGTCGCCACCTCCGCCCACAGCCCGGAAACGGCTGCGGCCCCCGGCGGCAGGTGAGCGAAATGCGGCGTAACCTCATGACCGTTCCAGCTCAGGTCGGGTCCGGCATCCCAACTTCGGTACAGTGCGCGCGAGATCGGGACGACCTGATCGGCGACCAGGAGGATGTCGAGGTCCGAGGAGGCGGTCTCTTCCCCGCGAGCCCAGGAGCCGAACGCGATCACGCTCAGCAGGGCGTCTCCAAGCACCCGGGCCGCCCGCCGCACGACCGCCGCCGGGGCCGGATCGAGGGCCGCGCCTGGCGACGCCAGTCTTCGGGCACAGTAGTCGTTCAGCGATGTGTTCGCCGAACGGGCCGCGGCGCGTAACACCGCGTGCAACTCGGGCTCGATCCGGAGATTGAACCGGCCCGAGGGAAGAGACGAGGCCCGGCTGGTATCAGATTGGTTTTGCATATGGTACTATACTGCCATTCACAATAGTACCGCTAGGTGATCGTCCTCCCCGTCCTCTCGCGCAGCAGCTGGTTGTAGCGCGCCAGATCGTCCGAAAGCACGGCGTCCAGCGCCCTCTCCACCTCCTCCAGCTGCTCGCGCAGGATCACGGAGACCTCCATGTGCTGGTCCGGCGGCGGGAAGTCGGCGATCGAGATCACATCCTGCAGGTAGCGCAGGCGTCCCACGATCATGGAAGGCCAGCGCACGCCGTCGCTGCCGGTGTCCTTCAGCTGGATCAGCTCGCTCTCGACCTCAATCAGCCGCGCGTCAAGCGCCTCGCCTGCCTCGATGACGTCGGCCGCGTCGCCGCGCTCCTCCAGCACGGGCTTCAGGTCGTAGATCTGGCGGCGCAGGAGTTCGATGCGGTTGACCATGTCGGCGGCGCGGTTGCGGTCGGCCATCAGCTCCTGCACCACCGCGAACTGCGCGTCGATGTCGGCGAGGGTGCCTTCGGAGTTGGGGTCCTTGATCACGGTGAGCGGGTGGCTGCCCACTTCGGCGCCGTCCACCACCAGCGTCACGGTGTAGGTGCCCGGCGGCTGCAATGGGCCGCTGACTCCGAAGAAGCCGCCGCCGCCAACGCGGTATCCCTCGTCGGGCATGCGGAACCAGTCGGCGTAGAGGGGCTTGGTGCGCAGCTTGATCTGGGTGGGCGGCTCGCCGGTCAGATCCCACCACACGCGGTTGAAGCCGTGGCGGGAGGTGCCGTCCAGGGTGGTCACGGTTTCGCCGGCGGCGTTGTCGACGCGGATCCTGACTTCGCCCCCGCCGACGTCGGCTCCCGCACCCCCGCCCAGCCAATAGCTGATCGCGGCACCCGCTGGCGGGTTCTCGCCATCCGACCAGTCACCCAGCATCGTCGCCGGCTCGGTGATCGGGAGCAGCCGGTAGGTGTCGCGCGGCTCGAACAGGTGCGCGTCCGCAGCGGCGATCTCGTCGGTCAGCTGCTGGATCGGACCGAGGTCGTCGAGGATCCAGTAGCCGCGGCCGTACGTGCCGGCGACGAGGTCGTTGAAGTGTTCCTGGATAAAGAGGCCGTAGTAGGGCGTCGGCGGCAGTTCCGGCATGAACTCCTGCCAGCTGTCACCGTCGTCGTAGCTGATGTAGAGGGAGCTCTCGGTGCCCAGGTACAGCAGGCCGGGCCGCACGGCGTCTTCCAGCAGGTAGCGGGTGTAGTCGACCGGGTAGTTGTCCACGCCCTCTGTGATCTGCGTCCAGGACTCGCCGAAATCGTCGGTGCGATAGGCGCGCGCCTCGAAGTCGCCAACCTGGTGGTGCTCGATGGTGATGTAGGCCTTCGCCACGTCCCAGCGCGAAGCGTCAACGCTGCGCACCACGCCATCGGGCGGCAGGTCGGGGATGTTGGCGGTCACGTCCGTCCAGGTGGCGCCGTCGTCGCGGCTGACGTGCATGAGCCCGTCGTTGGTCCCCGCCCAGAAGACGCCCTGCTGCAGCGGCGACTCGTCGAAGGCGTAGATCACGCAGCAGAACTCGACGCCGATGTTGTCGGGGGTGAGGCCGCCCGAGATCGTCTGCCGCGATTTGTCGTTGGTGGAGAGATCGGGGCTGATCACATCCCAGCTCTGGCCGCCGTTGCGGGTGCGATGCACATGCTGGCTGGTGACGTAGATCGTGTTGTTGTCGTGCGGCGAGATCAGCAGCGGAAAGGTCCACTGGAATCGGAACCGCATGTCCTCGGCAGGCCAGCCCAGCGTCGACATCGGCCAGACCTCGACCTGCCGGAACTGGCCGCGCGCCACGTCGTGACGCACCACGATGCCGCCGGCCGCTCCCGCTCCCGACGCGCTCGACCACACGATGTTGGGATCCGTCGGATCGGCGGTCGCAAAACCGCTCTCGCCGCCGCCCACGCCCCGCCAATCCCCGCGCGGGATCCGCCCGCTCGCGAACAACCCCCTCAGCCGCGAGTTCGACGGCCCCCGGAACGAGGGTCCGTCCTGGCGGTTGCCCAGCACGTTGTACGGGATCGCGTTGTCGGCGGTGACATGGTACATCTGCGCGATCGGCAACTGCACGCGGTACCAGGAACGCCCCCGGTTCTCGCTGATCGAAAAGCCTCCGTCGTGCGCGACCGCGATCCGGTCGCCGTCGAGCGGGTCGATCCAGATTTCGTGGTGGTCCCAGCCGGGGCCCGTGCTGCCTCCCGCGAGGAAGCGCGCGGTCGTGTGGGACTCGCCGCCGTTGGTGCTCCAGCTGAAGGCGGACGACAGGAAGTAGATCTCATCGCGGTCGTCGGGCGAGACGCCGCAGCGCGTGTAGTAGGCCTGCCGGGTGGCGAGGTCGTGGCTGTACGAGGTCAGCTCCCAGCTGTCTCCGCCGTCGCTCGTGCGCCAGAGTTCGCCGTTGTCGGTCTCCTCGCCGTCGATGGGGACGCCGTCGCCGGTTTCGATCAGGGCGTAGATGCGGTCGGAGTCGCCGGCCGACATGCAGACCGCGATCTTGCCGAGCCGCCGCGTGGGAAGGCCGTTCCCCTCGAGCCGCCGCCAGCTGTCGCCGCCGTCCATGGTAACGTGGAGGCCGCTGCCGGGGCCGCCGCTGTCACGCTTCCACGTCTTCAGGTCCAGATCCCAGGTGGTCGCCACGATCTTCCGGGCGTTGTGCGGGTCCATGGCCATCTCGTAGGCGCCGGTGTCCTCGTCGACGAAGAGGACGCGCTCCCATGTCGCCCCGCCGTCGGTCGTGCGGAAGACTCCGCGCTGCCCGGACGGGCCGTACGCGTGCCCGATCGCGGCCACGTACACGACGTCGGGGTCGCGCGGGTGCACGATGATCCTGCCCACGCGCCCCGTGCCCTCCAACCCCATGTGCCTCCAGGAATCGCCGCCGTCCGTCGACTTCCAGACGCCGTTGCCTATCGACACGTTGGAGCGGATCGAGCTCTCACCGGTCCCTGCCCACACGATGGCCGGGTCTGTCGGCGTGACCGCCAGCGCTCCGATGGAGTGCACCGGCTGATCGTCGAAGACCGGCTCCCAGTTGTGGCCGGCGTCGGTGGTCCGCCAGATCCCGCCACTCGCCGCACCCGCGAAATAGGTGGTGCGATCACCCGGAACGCCCGTGACGGACGCCACCCGGTTGCCCACGGGGCCGATGTGGCGGAAGCGGATGCCCTGTAGCTGGTCGGAAGTGAGTTGCTGGGCGGTGAGTGGGCTCGGGATGAGGACGAGGGCAAGGGCAACGGCGGCGGTTGGGCGAAGCATCGACAGGGTCCTGTTTCCGCAAGGGGTGAACGTGGCAAGGAGCAAGGTGGGGCAGGACCGCGTGATGGACTAGTGCTCGGCCCCGGTGCTCACCCGCAAGCTGGCCACCCGCGTAGCGAACCGGTCGGAACCGCTCTACACTACCTGACTGAATCAGCAGCTTGTCACTATCAGGCCCGAGAGGTTCCCATGTTCGCCGTCCGCCGCTCCCGCACGCGCACGCTCACCCGGCTCACCACCGCCGCATTCGCCCTGGCGATCCTCGCCACCACCGCCTTCGCGCCCCGTGCCGCGCTCGCCCAGGAGGCCGAAGAGCCTTTGGTAAACCAGAGCGACGACCCCATTCTGCGGGCGTTCTCGTGGAGGCAGATCGGGCCGTATGGGCAAGGTGGGCGAGTGAATGACCTCGCGGTCCACCCGGAGAACCCCCACACGTATTTCGTCGGCTTCGCGACGGGCGGGCTCTGGAAGACCACGAACAACGGGACGACCTTCCGACCCGTCTTCGACAGCCACGGCACCCACTCGGTGGGCGCGCTCGCGATTTCGCCGGCCAACCCCGACATCGTCTGGGTCGGGACGGGCGAGGCGAACAACCGGCAGAGTTCGTCGTTCGGCGACGGCATCTACAAGTCCACCGACGGTGGCGAGACCTTCACGCACATGGGGCTGCGCGAGACGCAGACGATTTCGCGCGTGATCGCGCACCCGGGCGATGCCGACGTGGCGTGGGTCGCGGCGAACGGTCACCTCTTCGGGGCCAACCCCGAACGCGGCGTCTTCAAGACCATCGACGGGGGCCGCACCTGGAACCACGTGCTCAGTGTGGACGACGACACCGGCGCGACAGACCTCGTCCTTCATCCCACCAACCCCAACACCCTCTTCGCGGCCACCTACCAGCGGCGGCGGACATCCTGCTGCTTCGTCGGCGGCGGGCCCGGCAGCGGGATCTGGCGCTCCGACGACGGCGGGGACACGTGGACGCGGCTGAGCGGGAACGGACTGCCGCGGGGGACGATGGGGCGCGTGGCGCTGGCCGTGACCCCGGCCGATCCGGATGTGGTGTATGCGCAGATCGAGGTCGCGGCCGACCGCGAGGAACCCCTGACGCAGGAGGAGCGGGCCGAGCTGGAGGCACTGAACGACCAGGACGAGCCGCTGCCCCCCGATGACCAGTACAACGGGATCTGGCGCTCGATCGACGGGGGCACGTCGTGGGAGTTTCGCAGCAACGAGAACGGGCGGCCGATGTATTTCAGCCAGATCCGCGTCGATCCGGACGATCGGGACGTTGTGTACGTGGTCGATCAGCGCGTGCACAAGTCCGTTGATGGCGCGGAGACGTTCGAGCGGCTCGACGGGTACGGGCACGTCGATCAACACGCGATGTGGATCAATCCGGAGAACAGCAACCACCTCTTGATCGGCAACGACGGTTCGATCGACGTCAGCTACGACCAGGGCGAGACGTGGGAGGCGTTCCGGCGCTGGGCCATGGGGCAGCCCTACCACGCGTCGGTGGACATGCGCCGGCCCTACTACGTCTGCACCGGCCTGCAGGACAACGGGAGCTGGTGCGGTCCGAGCGGCGTTCGGGGCGGCGACATGCTCAGCGAGGACTGGTACCGCGTCGGCGGCGGCGATGGCTTCTACACGGCGGTCGATCCGACCGACCACACGGTCGTGTACGCCGAGTCGCAGAACGGCAATATCCGGCGCCTGAGTCTGGCCACGGGAGAAGGTGGCAGCATTCGGCCGCGGGCGCCCACGGACAACAGCTCGCGCTCGAACATCGTGCCCACCCCGGAGGTCAACAGCGAGATCCGCTGGAACTGGAACACGCCGTTCATCCTGTCGCCGCACAACCCCGATGTGGTCTATGCCGCGGGCAACCGCCTCTTCCGGTCGATGGATCGCGGTGATACCTGGACGATGAGCAACGACCTGACCCGCAACGTCGACCGCGACCAGGTCGACGTCATGGGATACGCAAACAGCCTGCCCCGCTGCAACCGCATGGACCGCGGCGAGGAGTGCATTCTGTCGCGCAACGACGGCGTGAGCCGCTTCAGCACGGGGGTCTCGTTGGCGGAATCGCCGCTCGTCCCGGGCCTGCTGTGGGTGGGCACCGACGACGGCAACATTCAGGTGAGCCGGGATGGTGGCGCTACGTGGGCCGAGGTCGGCCGGAACATCCCCGGCGGGACGATGGGCTACTACGTCTCGCGCGTCGAGGCGTCGCACTTCGATGCCGCGACGGCTTATGCATCGGTTGACGGGCACAAGAGTGGAGATTTGCGGCCGTTTGTATACGTCACGCGTGACTATGGCGAAAGCTGGGAGAGCATCACGTCGAACCTGCCGGAATACGGCAATGTCAACACGGTTCGCCAGGATCCGCAAAATGCACAACTCTTGTACGCCGGGACCGAGTTCGGCTTCTTTGTGTCACTCGATGAGGGCGGCACGTGGCGTCCGTTCATGAGCGGTCTGCCGGTTGTGCGCATTGACGATGTTGTTGTGCATCCGCGCGACGGCGACCTTGTGCTTGCGACGCATGGGCGCAGCGTGCTGATCGCCGACGACGTGACGCCGCTGCAGCAGCTGACCGACGAAGTGATGGCCGAGGATGTCTTCCTCTTCGAGCCCAGGGAGGCCGTACGCTGGAAACAGGACCCGCGCATGTCCCGATCGGTCACAGGCGACAAGGTGCTGCGCGGCGAGAACGCGCCGCCGGGGACGGCGATCCACTACTGGCTGCGCGAGGCGTCGGGAGATGTGCAGCTGACGGTGACGGATCTGGCCACGGGCGATCTGTTCCGCGACCTGGAGCCGATCGGCAACAGCGGGATCAACCGCGTGAGGTGGAACCTGCGCGGGAACCGCCGCGAGGGGCTGCCGGGGGGTGGCGGCTTCCAGTTCGGCGGCGGCGGCCAGGGCCCGATGGCGGAGCCGGGGCTGTACCGCGTGACCCTGACGGTGGACGGGCAGGAGCGTTCGCAGACGGTGCGGGTGCTGGAGGACGTCTGGATGGATCAGCGGTGAGGGAGGCTACGGCACACGCACTCGAAGCAGTGGCAGACGTCGCGCTGGATGTGCGGATCGTGCACTACCGGCGAACGCTGAACTCGTTCCTGTCTCTGGCACGGTAATCACGGCCTTGCCGATGTGATTGGCGCCGGCGCGGGTGGCTTTCACCCAGATCTCGCCCGTTCCGGCGCCGGTCGCGGTGACCAGGCCGCTGCTGTTGACCGTCACCACGGACGGGTGGCGCGCCTCCCACTCATAGTCGGTATCGTCGACCTCGTTCCCGTTCGCGTCGAGGGCCACCGCGCTGAGCCGCACGGTGTCACCGACCGCGCCCAGGGTGTCGACGGCGGGCGTCACCTGCACTTCCACCGCCAACTGCGTCACCGCGATGCCCGCGGAGTCCCTGTACTCGCCGGACTCGGCGAAGATGTCCGTACCGCCGGTCCGCACCGCGGTGACCAGCCCGGCCTCGTCGACGGACGCGACGGCATCGTTTTCCGATGTCCAGACGACACTCAGGGCGGCAGCCGCATGGCCGTTGGCGTCGATCCCTGACGCGACCAGGCGCAGCGTGTCGCCGATGGAGAACAGCGTGGTCGCGGCTGGCATCACATCCATCGCGACAATGATCTGATCGACGGTAATCGCCGCCGTTCCGGTGGCGCCTCCGGCTGCGGCGGTGACGTTTGCGGTCCCGTCGCCGGCCGCGGTCACCAGTCCCGTGTCGTCCACGGTCGCGACGCCGTCATCCGCTGAAGACCAGGCAAAACCGACATCGGCAACCGGATTGGCGTTGGCGTCGAACGCTTCGGCTGCCAGACGCACCGTATCTCCGATGGACTCAAAGGTGGTGGCGTCGGGCGACACGTCGATCTGTGCCGGCCGCTGGGCCACGGTGACCGTTGCGCTTCCGGTCGCGCTTCCGGACGTCGCCGTGACCGCCGCGCTCCCGTTCTGCACCGCGGTTACGATGCCGGCTGCGTCGATGGTCGCGACCGAAACGTCGTCGCTCGACCAGCTGACGCTCGCGCCCGCGATCGACTGCCCGTTCTGATCGAGCACGGTCGCGGTCAGTTGCAGCGTCTCGCCGAGCGAAGACAGCCCTGGCGCGGCGGGCGAGACGGTGATGGTCGCGGGGATTTGCGGCTCCGACGATCCGCCCTCGCCGCCGCAACCGACATTCGCTGCCAGCGCAGCAATCAACAGCAACACGATGTGGGCGAGTCGTGCCCGCCACAGTTCCGGCCTACGCATGACCATCCTCCGGATGACGAGAATCGTGGGGTTGCGGGTGGTGCCGTCTAAGCATAACCACACGACCGAGTATGCTGTGCCCCTTGGGGGGTGGCCCCCTCGAAAAAGGTGGTCTTTTCGTCGTCGGACAACTGGTCGCGAGGCCAGGATCCGCCGCAGGAGGCGACCGACAAGGAGTGGCCCCGCTTGATCACGGGTGGTCGGTTGGTGTACTGTGATGGCCATGATTGTACGATTTTGTATTGCCTTGACCGATCCCTCCGACTCCTCCGCACCGACATGATTGCGCTCTATTCCGAGACCAGCGACACCCGGGACCATATTCTGCACCTCCTCGGACACTCGGATTTGGAATCCACGCTGGATCGCGATGCCTTTCGGCAGATGCTCGATCGGGCCAGAGTGGCCATTACCGAACTGGGAGGGATCTCGGACGCGGATGTGGCCTGGCTTGAACGTGCCATGCCCCTCGGGCTTGATGGGCCGCCGTGCATCGTGGTCGCGCCCTTTGCCCTGAAGTGCTTTCAACGGCTTCGAGAGATCGAATCAAGACGCGTTCATGTGGTGTGGACGGAAGAGGTGGGCCAGCAGCTGCGGCAGACCGTCGACCGAATCGACCCCTGGAGCCAGGACCCAATCCAACATCTCGGCCGTCGCCTTATCCGCGACTACTCGCTTCACAAGAGCCTGGTGGAGGGGATCCGCCATATCTGCAGGCTACCCGGCGGGGCGCGCTCCGATCCGCCAACGGGCTCGGTCACCGAACTGGTCCGCCGCGTCCGAGTCGCCCCCGACGCGTTCCGCCGCTATTGGCGGGGACAGATGCCTCTCCGGTGCCGCCCCAAGGAGCTGATCGCCTGGGGCCTCCTGTGGTGGGCGATTCGCCGACGGGAACACGCCAGGTGGGAGGACATCGCCGACCAGGTAGGAGTGCGCAGGCGCACGCTGGAGCGGTCCAGCATGCGGCTGGCGGGGTGTACTCTGGCGACCGCGGCACGGGAGCCGATGCGGGTGCGGCAGCGCTTCGACGAGTGGGTGAAGCGGGTGTCTGTAGCGGATTGACTGCAACCGGGGCGGTGCCGGCGGCGCCACCCGTTCCCCTCACTCCCATGCATGCCCCTTCCCCGGAGCGGAGAAGATCCTCTCGTAGGGCAGCGCGTCCAGATCCACGATCTTCCCGTCCCGGATGACCATCCCCAGGGCCCGAATGTTGCCGATGTCCGCCACCGGATCGGCGTCCAGCACCAGCACGTCGGCGTGCTTGCCGACCTCCAGCGTTCCCAACTCATCCAGCATCCCGCTCGCGATGGCGCCGTTGCGCGTGACCGCCACAATCGCCTCCATCGGCGACATGCCGAGCTCGACCAGCCCCTCGGTCGCAATCACGCTGCCGATGCCGAACTCCTGGTTCTCCGCCTTCTTCTCGCGCCGGAACTCGGGGGCCGCGCCGAGGTAGTTGTCCGTCCCGATCGTGGAGACGCAGCCACCGGCGATCAGCTTCTCCGCGTTGCGGCGGCGAATCTCCATGGACTCGCCTGCCGCGCGGCGCTCGGCCCGCAGTTCGACCGATGTCTTCGCCAGACCGTCACGGCGGTTCTCATCCTCCTCCTCTTCCCCAGCCAGCGCCTTCTCACGCGCTTCGACGTGATCCTGCCACACCTCGCCCGTGATGGTGTTGGTCAGCATGGCGCACACGATCCCGCGCTCGGCGATCTCGGCCACGAGCGCGTCGGACATCTCGGCAGTGAGCACCTCGGGGTGCTGAATCAGGTCCAGGCCGGCTTCGACGGACATCCTGAGCCCCTCCGGCGAGGTCGAATGCGTCTCGGCGATCAGGCCGCGCTTCTGCGTCTCCTCGACGAGCACACGCTGGGCCGCCGGCGAGAACCCGATCATGACCGGATTCGAGAAGTGGCCGGTGCCGCCGTACTTGAGAAAGTCGGGCCCCAGGTCCAGGTACCTGTTGACCGCGACGCGCAGATCCTCGGGCTCCATCTCCATCCAGTCCTCGCCCGACCCCTGCGTGATGAAGTCGTTGAACTGCTCCTGGAATAGCGTCAGCCCCTGCTGCCGGATCAGCGAGAACGAGATCGTGTACGGCCCACCCCAGCCGACAATATTGCCGGCCACCAGCATGCGCGGTCCCACGGTGTCGCCGCGCGCGATGGCGTCGCGGACCTCCATGAGCGGGAGCAGCGATCCGTAGCTGTCGCGCACCGTCGTGAATCCGTGCTTGAGCTGCATCTGCGCCGCTTCCAGCGTGAGGGCGGCGTTGCGGTCCTCGTAGCGGACCAGCGTCTCGTGGCCGGAATAGAGCGACAGGTGCACGTTGCTGTCGATGAATCCGGGGGTGACGAACTTGCCGGAGCCGTTGACGACTGTCGCGCCTGCCGGGACGTCAACCGACGCGCGCGGGCCGACGGCGGCGATGCGGTTGCCCTGCGTAACGAGGGTGCCGTCCGTGAGCGGCGGCCCACCGTTGCCGTCGATGATGGTGGCGCCGACAATCGCGATGGGGGGTGGGTCGGTCTGTGCGTCAACGGGATGCGGGGCACCCGCGATGGCGGCGAGGGCAAGCGCGAACGGGGCCATCGGGAGGCTGCGCATGAGGTTCTCCGGCGAGAGGGACGGATCGGGACAGCATAGCCACCGCCCGCGCGGCGAGCCACATTGCCCTGCAGGCCCCACAACGGGGTGCCCGAGCCTGAACCCGCAGGAGACCGATGATGAGAAAGACGACCAGGGCCACGCTGCTGCTTTTCCCGCTCTCTGTGTGGCCGCTTGGGCTCGGTGCCCAGGAGAGGACCGCCACCCCACCCGTCACGGATGACGAAATCGTGGCCACCTTCTCGATCGTGGCGCGGGATCCCGCGACTGGCGAACTGGGCGTGGCCGTGCAGTCGCGCGCCTTCCGCGCGGGGGCGATCGTTTCGTACGCGAAGGCGGGCGTAGGCGCGGTTGCCACCCAGGCCGCGGCCAACCAGACCTACGGGCCGCGCGGCCTGGAACTCCTCGAACTCGCGTTGTCGCCGGATGAGGTGGTGGAGCATCTCACCGGGTCGGACCCCGGGCGCGATCGGCGCCAGCTGGCCGTGATCGATGCGCAGGGCCGCGTCCGTGCCTACACGGGATCGGGCACGAGCGCCTGGGCCGGCCACATCGAGGGCGAGAACTACTCCGTGCAGGGCAACATTCTCGCCGGCGAGGCGGTGGTGCAGGCGATGGCGGCCGCGTTCGAATCGTCGCGCGGGGCGCTGGCGCTGCGCCTCATGGACGCTCTGGACGCGGGAGAAGCAGCGGGCGGTGACGCGCGCGGCAAGCAGGCTGGCGGCGTCCTGGTCGTCAAGCCGATCGGCGACTCGGGACGGACCACCGACCGCTGGGTGGACGTGCGCGTCGACGACCACGCCGAGCCCTTCAAGGAGCTGCGGCGACTGGTGAACATGTCGGTGTCGCGCATTCACGCCAGCGAGGCGCGGTCGCTGGCCGCGCAGGGGCGCTTCAGCGAAGCGATCGAGAAGCAGCGGGAAGCGATCGCCATCGTCCCCGACGAGGACCAGATGATCTACGGGCTGGCGCGCCTGTACGCGCGGGCGGGCGATTCGGCCAACGCCGTCGCGACGCTCCGGGACGCCATCGAGCGCAACGCTCGCTGGCGGGAGCTGGCCGCCAGCCAGACTGACTTCGACGGCATCCGCGACGACCCGGAGTTTCAGCGGCTGATCGGGGGGTAGCCTACCCTCGCCTCGGCCAGCGCCCATCGCCGGGCGCGGGCCGAGGCATTGCGCTCCCCTACCAGCTCCACTCCGGATCCACCGCCTTCACGACCATCCCGAGCGCCTCGTACTCCCGCCCCGTGCGATCCGGCGCATGCGCCGCGGGCGACCGGTGACTCTGCACCACCATCACCAGATCGCGCGACGGGATAATGTACGTCCGCTGCTCCCCCGCCCCCGCCGCGTTGTAGGCATCGGTCGGCAGGGTCGGCACACGGATCCCGACCCCGTCCTCCCCCGCCGGATTCACCCAGAACTGGCCGCCGTAGACCGGCGGATCCCACGCGGGCGCCGGTGAACTCACAAAGTCCACGAACTCCTCCGGCAGCAGCCGCTCGCCGTTCCACATCCCGCGCTGCAGATACAGCATCCCGACGCGCGCCCAGTTCCGCGGCGTGCCGTAGTTGTACCCGGTCAGGATGAAGTTGCCGTGCGCGTCCGTCTCCATCACGAACCGCCGGATCCCGATCCTGTCGAACAGCGCCCGCTGCGGCCACGACAGGTATTCCTCGCCGAGCTCGTTCTCGACCACGCGCCGCACGATGTACCCCAGCGTCCACGGATCCGAGTTGCGGTAGCGGCCGACGGTATTGGGCGGGAACTCGGCCTCCCGCGTCGTCGAGAACCGGAAGACGTCGATCGGCGCTCCGTACCCCAGCCAATGGTCCCACTGCCCCGGAATGAACGACTGCGCCATTTGTTCCGGGGTGGCTCCCGAGTTGGTGAAGCGCAGGCCCGAGGACATGCGAAGCAGGTCGGCGATCCTGATCGCGGCGCGCGGATCGTCAGCGGAGTTCTGCCATTCGGGTACCGGCGCCCCCTGCCAGAGGTCGAGATGGCCCAACTGGATGAGGCGGCCGATGAGCGTGGCCGTCATGCTCTTCCCCATCGACCAGCTCTCCAGCTGCGTGTCCCTGTGCACCCCGGGCCCGTACTCCTCGGCGATGATCCGCCCGCGATGGACCGCCACGAAGCCGGCCCGGTTGTCGCCCGGCGTGAACATGAGCCGCACCGCTTCCGCGACCAGTTCGGCGTCCACATCGTCCGGGAGCGGCCCGTCCGGGAGCAGGTCGCCCATGGGCCAGGGGGTCGTGGCCGCGTCGGGCAGCGCGCTCACCACCTCGCGCGGCGTGAAGAACACCTTGTCGGTGTGGGACGGCAGAATCACGCACCCCTGGTCGCCGAAGTGCCGCGCCCGGCCCGCCGCACCGTCTTGCGATGCCGTGACGACGCGCCGCTCCTCGTCCACGGCAAAGGCGAGGCGGCCGTTCTCGTAGTCGCTCACCTCGTCCTCGGTGAGCAGGATGCTCTGGTAGAGCGCGTCCTCGCGATCCCGCTCCGATACCCAGATCGCCGAGCAGAACCGCTTGGCAGAGCCGTTGAGGGCGATCTCGGGCGGTGGGGTGGCGGCGGTCTCGCCGGGCGATGCGGACGCCGAACCGGACGAGCCGCCAGTGGCCCCACCACTGGCCCCATCGGGTGCGCCGCAACCGGCCACCCAGGCAGCCAGCAACAGGACTGTACCTACCTTTGTGATCTTTTTCACAATCTCTCCTCTCCCATATGCTCCGGCGCGCCGTTTGATTTCCCCAATGTCTGCGCTGATATTGGCGCCATCGCCCGCCAGACGCACGGTCAAGCGCGATTTGAAACGCCCAAGGAGGCACTCATGAAGACCCGGTACTTCCTCCTCACCGCACCCCTGCTCGTTGCCCTCGCCTCGACGGCCACCCTCGCCGCACAGGAACCCGCCGGCCTCCTCGACATGGATACCTACATGGAGATGGAGTCGGTGGGCAGTCCGCGCATCTCGCCCGACGGGAACCACATCCTGTTCACCCGTGGCAGCGTAGACAAGATGAACGACCGCAACCAGAGCAACCTGATGATCATCGACCTGGCCACCCGGCGGATCCGTGAGCTGGAGACCGGGAGCTTCGAGGTGTCGTCGCCCATCTGGTCGCCCGATGGCACGCGGATCGCGTTTCTGTCCGACAAGAGCGGGACGAACCAGATCCACATGATGTGGCTCGACACGCGCGAAACCACGCAGCTCACGAACCTCGACCGGGCGCCGGGCGGCATCCGCTGGTCGCCCGACGGAACGCAGATCTCGTTCACCATGTTCCTGCCCGAGACCGGGTCGCCGCTGCCGATCAGGATGCCCGCCTTCCCGCGGGGTGCGAATCTGGCCAAGCCCGCGGTGGTGGAGGACCGGATCGCGTGGCAGCGGGACGGGCGCGGGCTCACGCCGAAGGGCAACACGCAGATCTTCATCGTCGACGCGGAGCTGGGCGGCACCCCGCGCCAGATCACCTCGGGCGACAACTCCCACAACAATCCCCGCTGGTCGCCCGACGGCACGAAGCTGTACTTCAGCGCCGACCTCATCCCCGACGAGGGCTACGAGCGCGGCAACTCCGAGGTGCACGCCATCGACCTGGCCACGCTCGAGATCACCACCCTGACCGACCGGCTCGGCCCCGACAACGGCCCGGTGGTCTCGCCCGACGGCGGCATGATCGCCTACACCGGCTACGACCAGAACGACAACTACAGCAACCTGTCGAACCTCTATCTGATGGACGCCGACGGCAGCGACAGCCGCATGCTGGCCGGCAACCTCGCGAACTCGCCGAGCGGAGTTACCTGGGCGCCTGACGGCTCGGGCGTCTACTACACCCTGGGCAAGGAGGGCTCGTCGAACCTGTACTTCGTCTCCACCGGAGGCGACATCGAGCAGGTCACCGAGGGCGTCCACTACATCACGGGCGTGTCGATCGCGAACAACGGCCGGGTGGCGGCCACCAACTCCACCTTCTATCGCCCGAACTATCTCATCACCTTCGAACTCGACAACGCCGCCGAGCCCGAGACTCTGGTCGACTACAACGACGACGTGCTGGCCGACATCAAGCTCGGCGACGTCGAGGAGGTCTGGACCGAGTCCTCCGACGGCTGGCCCGTTCAGGGCTGGCTGATGAAGCCGGCCAACTACGAGCCGGGCAACAAGTACCCGCTGCTTCTGTGGATCCACGGCGGCCCGGTCTCGATGTACACCGTGCGCTGGAACTGGAACTGGCAGAACTTCGCTGCCGACGGGTACGCCGTGCTGTGGATGAACCCGCGCGGCAGCACCGGTTACGGCCAGGATTTCGTCAACGGCATCAACTACCTGTACCCCGGCAACGACTTCAACGACCTCATGGCCAGCGTCGACGCGGCCATCGACCGCGGCTTCATCGACGAGGACAACATGTTCGTCACGGGGAGCAGCGGCGGCGGCGTCCTCACCGCCTGGATCGTCGGCCACACGGACCGGTTCCGTGCCGCCGTGTCGCAGCGGCCCGTCATCAACTGGCACTCCTTCGTCGGCACGACCGACGGATCGGGCTGGTACCGTCGCTTCCGCTCGATGCCCTGGGAGGACCCGATGGAGTACGCCGAGCGCTCACCGCTCCACTACGTCGGCAACGTGACCACCCCCACGATGCTGCTATCGGGCGTCGAGGACCTGCGCACCCCGATGCCCCAGGCCGAGGAGTTCTACCGCGCGCTGAAGGTGCTCGGCCAGGAGACCATGCACGTCAAGATCCCCGACGAGTATCACGGCTCGCGCGCGATATCGCACCGGATCATGACGCAGCTGTATCTGAAGGCCTGGTTTGACAAGTTCAGGGACAAGCCGGTGGCCTGATGCAACAAGGGCCCGGGGCGCTCTTCACAGCGCCCCGGGCCCCTTTTGCTCAAGGCCCGGTGCAGGTCCGGCAGGAGCGCCGCGCCTACCCCAGCAACCGCCTCGGCCGCGTGATCGAGAACGGCGCCGCGTTCGGATGGGCCACGTCGGCCGCCGAGGCGACCCAGGCCGGACCTTCCGCGCGTTCCGCCGCAACCCCGCGCCCCGCGTCCGCGGGCTCGTAGCCCATGTCGGACATCGCGAGCCTCACCTCCCGCTCGACCGCGCCCAACTCGTCCGCCGCACCGGCGTCACCGTTGTAGCTCCACCGCGACGGCGTGATCACGGTGTCCGCCATCATGATGTCGGTCGAGGTGATCGTGGTATCGGGCACCATGGTCGTGTCGGCGGTGATGACCGTCTCGGGCGTAGTCTCGTTCGTGATCACGATCTCGACCCGGCGATTCTGGGCCCGGGCCTCCCGGCTCCGTCCCTCCGTGAGCGGCATGCTCTCGCCGTGCGACATCGCGGTGAGCCGCCCCGAACTGATCCCCGCTCCGGTCAGGGCTTCCAGCACCGCCTCGGCCCGCTCCATGCCCAGGTCGATGTTGTACTGCTCCGTGCCCACTTCATCGGCGTGGCCCTGGATGCTGACCTCGACACCGGGATTGTTGCTCAGGATCGTCGCCTTCGAACGCACCTGCGCGCCGCCGTTCTCCGTGAGGTCGGACAGGTCGAACTCGAACTGGACAAACGCCTCCAGGGTCGCCCGGTCGCTGGCCGAAAGCGCGCGGCCAACAACCATCGTGTCCATCGTGACGACCGCCCGCATCGTGATCGTGGTGTCGACCTGAGTAACCGTGTACGGCGTAATCACGGTGTCCGCCTTGTTGGACGGCAGCGCCAGCGAGCCCGAGAAGCCGAACTTGCGCGACCGGAAGGTGGAATACCCGTCGTGCATCATTCCGAGCGCAAACGCACCCATCCGGATGTAGCCCAGGTCGAGCTGCAGGCCCGCGTTGGTGTCGAATCCGTTGTACTCGGCGATCAGATTCAGTTGGCGCCGGCCGCCGATGCCGATGTGGACCCCGGCTCCGGCAAAGATCCCTCCGGAAGTGCCGTCCTGGTGGAAGTCCAGGTCGCCTCCGGCAGAGAACACACCAGCACCCCAGCCGCCGGTCAGGCTGATCGCGCTGCCATCCGAGACCGGCAGATGCGCGGTCGCGACCGCGTAGGGGCTCAGATTGGCGTTGTAGTCGTCGTCGCCGACATCCGTGTGCACCCGGGAGTCCGGGTAGGCAAGCCGGTTGGGCTGGAACTCGTAGCGATACTGGTCGCCGAAGGACGGGGAATTGGTGTACCGCGCCCCGACCGCGAGGTCGAAGTTCCGGACCGAACTCGGCATCAGCGAGATCCTCCCGAATCCGCCGATCAGGTTGCCGCCGTCCTCCGGAGCCGCGAAGTGCTGCAGCGAGACGCCGACTTCCACCCGGTCGAAGAGGCCGAGGGCGATAGAGCCGTCGGAGAGCCACTTCTCGTAGGGCGATCCGACGGTGATGAAATCACCGCTCGGGTCCACGATGATGAATTCGGGTATCGACGCCGAGAAGCCGGAATAGGTTCCCACAATCGTCATGTGCGGCAGCACGGACGCCACGGGAATGTCCAGCAGGCCCGAGCCGTAGCGAAGTGTGCTGGGCATCCTGACGCTCTGCGCCGCAAGGGGCTGGACCACGCACAGGAGCCCGAAACACAGGAGGACTCCGGAAAGCAGCTTGGAAAACGAGTGATTCATCCGCATGGGACTACCTCCGAGGACGCGCCCCCCGTTCCGGGGAGCCAGGGCGACAAGGGTTTTGGGGCAATACTTCAACAGAAGTCTTTACCCACCTGCTACGCAAGACCTCGACACCCGATGCTCGGCGCGAGCGGGCCTGCGGATGCCGTTCCAGCCTCGCTCCGGAGATGGCTCGGTCCGCCACGGCTGGCCGCAGTCCCCCATTCGTCGGATATTCCCTCCCGGAGCCGATAATCGACAACCCAACCATCACCGGAAGGATCCTCGAATGACAATGTCGACAATCGCGGTCATGGTCATCACTTCAGGCCTGTTGCTCAGCGCCTCGTGCACCCAGCCACCCCCGCCGCCCGAATCCGAAGCGCCTCCGCAGGCCCATCCCGAGGAAGCAGCCGTGGTCGCCGCCGTCGAGCAGCTTTTCGAGGCCATGCGCACCGGCGACAGCGAGATGGCCAGAGCCGTCTTCCACCCTGAAGCCCGCCTCGGCCGCGCCGGCGACGACGGCATCAGCTTTGGGTCAGCCGACGGCTTCATCGACATGATCGGCCGGCCCCGCGACGAAGTCTATGACGAGCCGGTGTGGGACTGGACCGTGCAGATCGACGGCCGCCTCGCCCAGATGTGGACCCGCTACGCCTTCTATCGCGACGACGAGTTCTCGCACTGCGGCTGGGAGGGCTTCCAGCTCTACAGGGCCGACACCGGCTGGCAGATCACCCAGCTCACCGACACCAGCTACCGCGAGAACTGCTTCTATCCGCCCGGCCGCGAGCCCACGCCCGAGACCGCCGCGACCGAATCCGACGGGGAGCCCCAGGGGACATGAGAAAACAGCCACCGGCCACCAATCCGGCTCTGACGGCCGCGGTCGCTGCCCCGGGAGCCCGTGGACGCGGACTCGTCCCCGGGCTCCTCGCCCTGGCCGCCTGCACCGGCGACGCCCCCGCACCCACTACCGCGGAGGTCGACGCCCTCGCGCAGTCGGTCAAGGACGCGATCACCACCGACGCGCTCATGACCTGGTCGGCCGCGATCACCGAGCATGTGCGCCCGTCGGGCAGCCCCGGCGAGAACGCCGCGATCGACACAATCGTGGCCACGCTGCGGGCCCGCGGCGTCCCCGTCGTGGTGCACGAGCTGTCCGCCTACGCCAGCGATCCCGTCTCGGCTTCGGTCACCATCCCGGGCACCGACTTCGCCCCGGACGCGATCACCATGGCCTACTCGGCCGCCTCGGCCGGCACGGTCGGCGAGGTGGTCGACATGGGGACGCTCGCCGACCTGCCGCGACTCGAGGTCGGTACCGGGGAGCGCCTCGTCATCGAGCGTGAGGGCCTCGGCGCGGATCTCCCCGACCTGAGCGGCAAGGTGGCCATCGTCGACGGGCAGCCGCGCAACGTGCCCACGATCGCGCTGGAGCGCATGGGCGCGGCGGCGGTCGTCTTCATCAACCCCGAGGAGCGCCTCAACGAGCTCATCGTCACCTCGACCTGGGGCAGCCCGTCGCTGATGAACCACCATCGGCTCCCCACCATCCCGGTGGCGCAGATCGCGCGCAGCGGCGGAGAGGAGCTGCGCGCCCGGATGGCCGCCGGGCCGGTGGAGCTCAGCGTGGCTACCGAACTCGCGACCGGGTGGAAGCCGATGCGGCTGGCCGTCGCCACGATCGAGCCGGCGGGGCCGGCCGGGGCGCCGTACGTGGTGCTGGGGGGGCATATCGACGGATGGCACCACGCCGCGACCGACGAGGCCGCGGCGAACGCCGCCATGCTCGCGATGGCGCTGGCCTTCCACGACGTGCGCGACCAGCTGCGGCACGGTCTGGTGGTGGCGTGGTGGCCCGGGCACAGCAACGCGCGCTACGCCGGGTCGACCTGGTTCGCGGACGAGTTCTTCACCGACCTGCGCACCCGCGGCCTTGCCTACATGAACATCGACGGGATCGGCCAGACGGGGGCCAGGATCTTCGGCGCCTCCACCTCGGAGGCGTTCCGTCCCTTCGCCACCCGCGTGGTGGCCGAGACGCAGGGCGAGGAGATCTCGCCGTCGCGGCCGGGCCGCAATTCGGACCAGATCTTCAACGGCGTCGGACTGCCGCTGATCCAGTTCAGCCACACGCGGCTGGCGGAGGACGGCGGCTACTGGTGGTGGCACACGACCGAGGACACCTACGACAAGATCGGCCCCGAGGTCCTCAAGACCGACACGGATATCTACGTGCACGCCCTGGCCACGATGCTCGCGGGGCCGCGCTACCCGGTGAGTTTGACCGCGCAAGTCGAGGCGCTAGGGGCGGCGATCGAGGCGCGCGACGCGGCGGCCGGCGGCGCCTTGCAGCTGGACCTGCACCTCGGCAACCGCGTGGAGCGCCTGCGGCGAGTCGCCACCGATATGGACGCTCGCGCCGATGCGGGCGAGATCGGCCCCCTCGACCTGGTGGCCTTCCTTCGGCCCCTGCACCGCGTCATGTACGTGCCGCTGAACGACTACCACCCCGATCCCGGCGTCAGCCTTGGTCCGCTGCCCGGTCTGGCCCCGGCCCGGATCCTGCTGGAGGAGGAGCCCGGCAGCGACCGGCGCGGGTTCGCAGCCCCGGTGCTGGCGCGGGAGCGCAACCGGCTCATCGAAGCGATCGACGAGGCCCTGGATGTCGGCTACATGCGCACCACGCTGGCTTCGATCCGGCAGGAAATGGCCGACCTCAGAGAGGAGCGCGATCGATAGGCCGGCGGGTTCCCCCCGCAGGGATTCGCCCGGCGAGTTCGGGGAAGTAGCTCCGGTAGAATCCCCGGTCCCGGGTCAGAAAGGTTTCCGCGTTCGCGGCGGCGTGCGCGCCGATCAAGAAATCGGTGATGATCCGCGTCCTGCGGCCTCCCGCTCGCCGGTACTGCAACCAGCGCCGACCAGCGTCCCACGCAATCGATGCGTCGATCGGAGACGGGGTCGCGTTGATCTGACGGAGCGCGTCGTCCAGCGCATCGCGATCGGGAAACGCCGGGGCAAGTTCAGCATGGACGATGTCGCACACAAGGATGGCGCCGGCGTCATACGAGGCGCGGAGCCAGTCCGCCGACGTTGGACCGAAAGTCTCGTCTGGAAGGAAGACGTCCAGGAGTACACTGGTGTCGACGGCTGTGATCATCTGCCGCGGATTTCCTCGAGGTAATCGTCGGTATTGCGCGTGAGGCCGTCGGCATTCCTGCCGCGCTCGAGGATCGCGTAGACGCGATCGACGGGATGCTCGGCCGCGGTCCGTTTTCGAATGAGGAGACCGCTATCCGCCGGCACGATCTCGACTTCGACGTTGTGATTCATCCCGAACCGGTCTCGCAGACGCTTGGGGATGGTGATCTGGCCCCGCTCGGACACTCGCATGTCATACCTCGATAGGAAAATATGATACTGATAATCATATTTCTTCTTTCTGACTTGCGCAAGAAGACGTTTTGCTGGGTTCAACAAGCCTCGTCGCGGTGCCACGGGTGCGTCGCGGGACCGCGCCCCGATATTGACCCTGGTCGAATGGTCACGCTATTGGTGCAGGCACACCACACACCGGAGCGAACACGCGCAATGGCGTTGAATACACGGATGGCGACGCAGTTCTGCCGGCTCCCGGTCCTTGTCCTGGCGGTATGGACCGGCACCTGTACACCCCCCGCGGCCCCTCCCCACGGCGACGGCGACTGGCCCACCTACGGGGGCGATGCCGGCGGCAGCAAGTTCTCGCCGCTCGACCAGATCGCGCCGGACAACGTCGGCTCGCTCGAGGTCGCGTGGGAGTGGGAGACGGGCGAGAAGCCGATCCCGGGACCGATCGCTCCGATTCGCGGCCAGGATGTGCGGCCCGGCAACTTCGAGACGACCCCGGTCGCCTTCAACGACACCCTCTACTTCACGACCCCGTACAACCGCGTCATCGCCCTGGACGGCAGCACCGGCGAGACGATCTGGGACTTCGACCCCCGCACGGTCGAGTGGGGCCAGCCGCCGAACGGGACGGGGTTCGTGCATCGCGGGATCGCGGTGTGGAACGGGACAGAGGGTCGCCGCGTCTTCCTCAACACGCGCTGGCGCCTGATCGCCCTGGACGGCGCCACCGGCGAGCCCGTCGAGTCCTTCGGGCACCGGGGCGAGATCGACCTCACCGAGAAGCTGCTCTGGCGCACCAACCGGCTGCACTACACGCAGACATCGCCCCCGGTCGTCTTCGAGGACCTGCTGATCATCGGCAACGGCGTCTGGGACGGTTTCGTGTACCCGCGCGACCCCCCGGGCAACATCCAGGCCTTCGACGTGCACACCGGCGAACTGGTCTGGTCCTTCAACCTGATTCCGCAGCCCGGCGAGCCGGGGAACGAGACCTGGGAGGACGGCAGCTGGGACTACACCGGTCACACCAATGCCTGGGCTCCGATGGTGATGGACGAGGACCGGGGGCTTCTCTTCGCCGGCATCGGCACCCCGTCGAACGACTACTACGGGGGCCACAGGAAGGGTGACAACCTCTATGCGGAGGCGCTCGTCGCGATCGACGCCCGCACCGGCGAGCTCGCGTGGCATTACCAGACGGTCCACCACGGACTGTGGGATTTCGACCTGCCGGGCGCGCCCGTCCTGATGACCATCGCGCCGCACGGCGAGGCGGTCGATGCCGTCGCCGTGGCCGGCAAGACCGGATTCGTGTACACCTTCGACCGCGCGACCGGTGAGCCCGTGTGGCCCATCGAGGAGCGCCCCGTGCCGCCGAGCGACGTTCCCGGCGAGGTGGCCGCCGCCACCCAGCCCTTCCCCTCCCTTCCGCCCCCCTTCGCGCGGCAGGGCTTCACGCCCGACGACCTCATCGACCTCACCCCCGAACTGCGCCGCCAGGCCGAAGAACTCACCGCGGGGTATCGCTTCGGCTCCCTCTACGAACCCCCCTCCATGGAAGGCACGATCACGATGCCGGGGATCCTCGGCGGCGGGAACTGGGGCGGCGCGGCCTTCGATCCCGGCACGGGCGTCCTCTTCGTGAAGTCGTCGGAGGACCCCAGCCTGCTCACCATCGGACCGGGCAACCCCGAGACGATGGTCGGCGACTACGGCATCGACCGGGGCGCGCCGCGGTCCCTGCGGATCGGCAACGTGCCCATTACGAATCCGCCGTGGGGCACCCTGACCGCCATCGACATGAACGCGGCCGAGATCCTCTGGCAGGAGGCGGTCGGGGAGCGGCCCGAGGTGCGCGGCGACCCCGCGCTCGCGGGTGTGGCGCTGCCCCCCCGGCTGGGCGTGGTGGGTCCGCCGGGCCCCTTCGTCACCGCCGGCGGCCTGGTCTTCCTGACCGGCGGATCCGATGTGCTGTACGCCTTCGACGCGGCCAGCGGCGAGGTGTTGTGGGAAGGCCGGCTCCCGGCCCTCGGCTACGCCAACCCGATGACCTTCCAGAGCCGCGCCGGGCGCCAGCTGGTGGTGATCGCCACGGGCGGGCCCGAGGGCGGCGCGCTCGTTGCCTTCGGGCTGCCGGAGTAGGCCTCGATGGGCGTCACGGTTCGGAGCCTCCTGGCAACCGTCTTCGCGGTCACGCTCACGCTTGCCTGCGGCGGCGGCGACTCACCCACCGAGCCCACCGTCGCCACCGTCGACGTGGTCCCCGGCACGATGCTGCTGGTGGGGGTCGGCGATGGCGCCAGCTATTCGGCCGTCGCACGGGACGGCAACGGGATGATCGTTTCGGGGACGCCGCAATGGGCGATCGACAACACAGCCGTCGCGACAATCGACGGCAACGGCTTCGCCTCGTCACTCGCTACGGGGCTCGCCACCGTCACCGCGACCATCGGCGGCGTGAGCGGGACGGCCCAACTCGAGGTCTACGTGCCGCGCCGGATCCTGGAGTACAGGCCGGGTCAGCCCTACTACGGGCGCAAGGACTACGTGGAGTACATCCCGGGAGAGCTGCCGCTGGTGCTCTCGGCCACCCACGGCGGAGCGCTTTCGCCGGCCGAAATCCCCACCCGCACCTACGGGGTCCTGACGGCCGACCGGAACACGCTGGAGCTGACTCTGACCATGCGACAGGCGCTGATCGACCTCACCGGCTACGCACCCCACGTCATCCTCTCGCACCTGCACCGCAGCAGGCTCGACCCCAATCGCGAGATCACGGAGGCCGCACAGGAAAACCCCTACGCCGAGCTGGCGTGGACGGAGTTGCAGGAGTGGATCAAGACCGCCCGGGCCGCCGTGGCGGGCGAGTTCGGAAAGGGCATGTACCTCGACATTCACGGCCACGGCCACGACATCGACCGTCTCGAACTGGGTTACCTCCTCTCATCGGACGAACTCAACCGCTCCGACCTGGCGCTCAATTCGCTCGAAGTCGTGTCGCGGACGAGCATTCGCGACCTCGGCCGCACATCGCCCATCCCCTTCTCGCAGCTGCTGCGCGGACCCACTTCGCTCGGTGGTCTCTTCCAGGACGAGGACATCCCGTCGGTGCCGAGCCCCGCCGCCCCCGGACCCGGCGACGCGCCCTACTTCCGCGGCGGCTACAATACCCGCGAACACGGTTCGGCGACGGATGCCGAAGTCGTGAGCGGCATCCAGATCGAGCACCACTACGGCGGCATCCGGGACTCCCCCGAGAGCCGGGCCGAGTACGCGGCCAGGGCCGCCCGCGTGATCCGGGCCTTCATGCTCGAGCACTACGGCTTTTTCGAGCCGGGCGGGTAGTGTCGTTGGTGCGGGGGGCGCCCGGGGGGGAGGCGCAAGTGAGCGCCTGGGCGATGCGCGCGTCGATCGGGTCCGCCGACTGCGCCTGAAGGCAACCTTACAGGGTTACGGGGTACCTATATAGGACAGGGAGCAGGACCACCTTCTCCGTCATCCCCCGCCCAACCGGAGGACCGATCGATGCGATTCGCCACACATCGCCCCCGCAGTTTGATCGCCGGACTCGCCGCTGTGCCCGCGACCCTTGCGCTGATCCTGGCGGGCGCGGGCGCGCTCGACGCGCAGGTGGGCAGCATCGAAGGACGGGTGAGCGACGGGGCCACCGGGCAAGCGCTCTCTGGAGTGCAGATCACCGTCGAGGGGACCACACTCATGACGCTGTCGAACGGTGGCGGACGCTATCTGCTGCAGGGGGTGCCCATCGGCGAACACACCCTGGTGATCGAACAGGTCGGCTACGCGGCCGAGCGTCGGCGCGTCACGGTGGCCGCCGGCCAGACCACCGTCGCGGACATCGCGCTGGCCATGGCGGCCTTGCAACTGGACGAACTCATGATCACCGGTCAGCCCCAGGCGGAGTCCATGCGGCGCGCCGTTTCGGTAGTCCGTTCGGAACAGGCCGCCCTGTACGCCTTTTCAACCGACTTCAACACCGAGTCCTACGCCCATATCGCCGAGAACGACTTCCGCCTCGTCAGGGCATCGCCCCTGTCCACCTTCTCGATCGACGTGGACCGCGCGTCGTACGCCAACGTGCGGCGCTTCCTCCTGGCGGGCGAGCGGCCGCCCATCGACGCCGTGCGGATCGAGGAGATGATCAACTACTTCCCCTACGACTGGGGCAACGTGTCGGGCGAACATCCCTTCGCGGTCACGACCGAGGTGTGGGAAGCGCCGTGGCAGCGCGACCACCGGTTGGTCAGGATCGGATTGCACGCCGAGTCGATCGATATCCGGGACCTGCCACCCGGCAACCTGGTCTTCCTGCTCGACGTGTCAGGGTCGATGATGCCGGACAACAAGCTGCCGCTGCTGAAGAAGGCGTTCGCGCTGCTCGTCGACCAGCTGCGGCCCGAGGACCGCGTCGCGATCGTCGTGTACGCGGGCGCCGCGGGTCTCGTGCTCGAGTCCACGCCGGGGGACCGGAAGGGCAAGATCCTGGCCGCGCTCAACGACCTGGACGCCGGTGGCAGCACGGCCGGCGGTGAGGGTCTGCGCCTGGCCTACGACGTAGCCCGCGAGCACCACATCGATGGCGGCAACAACCGGATCATCCTGGCGACGGACGGCGACTTCAACGTGGGGGCGTCCAGCGACGCCGAGATGGTGCGCCTGATCGAGAAGGAACGCGAAGGCGGCACCTTCCTCACCGTGCTCGGCTTCGGCACCGGCAATCTGAAGGAGTCGAAGATGGAGCAGATCGCCGACCACGGGAACGGCAACTTCCACTACGTCGACGGCCTGCTCGAGGCGCGCAAGGTGCTGGTGGAAGAGATGGGCGGAACGCTGCTCACCCTGGCCAAAGACGTGAAGCTCCAGGTCGAGTTCAACCCGGCCCGCGCCGCCGGATATCGGCTCATCGGGTACGAGAACCGCCTCCTCGCCGACGAGGACTTCAACGACGATACCAGGGACGCGGGCGAACTCGGCGCCGGCCACACCGTGACTGCTCTGTACGAGGTGGTGCCCGCGGGGGCCGAAGTGCCGCGCGGCGAGGTTGATGCGCTCCGCTACCAGCCGCAGCCAGACGACCCGCCGCTCAGCGATTTCGACGACGAGTTGATGTACGTCAAGGTCCGCTACAAGGACCCCGACGGGACGCGCAGCAAGCTCCTGGAGCTCGCCGTGGCCGATCGGACGCGGTCACCTTCGGCGGACTTCCAGTTCGCGGCAGCGGTGGCGGGGTTCGGCATGCTGCTCCGTGACTCGGAGCACGCGGGCAACCTGACGCTGGGCGACGTGGTGAAGATGGCCGAGAAGGGCCAGGGCGACGACGCGCGCGGCTACCGCGGCGAGTTCATCCGCCTGGTCGAGACGACGCGCGATCTGAGGTTGCTGGACCAGGAAGCGGAAGAACAGCAGCGGTGGCGCCGCTGGCGTTGATCACCAGACGCGGCTGACCGCGTACTGATCGTACACCTCGTCCCGCGACACCAACACCAGCCCGTGCGAGGCCGCCTGAGCGATCAGCATCCGGTCGAACGGGTCTCGCGGGCGCACCCCGTCCGCGTTTCGCGCCGGCGTCAGGCGTTCGCCGCCCACGCCGCCAGTACCTCCGCTTCCTTCTCGGCCGGCAACCCCGCCCTGGGCTCCGCGGGCCGCTCTTCCGGCAGCGAGTTCCACCACTCCACGGTCTCGCGCGCCGTGTCGCCGATGGGCCGGAACGTGAGCCCGGCCTGCACCGCAGCGGCCACCGACACCTGGTTCATGCCAATGGTTTCGCCCTCGGGCGGCACCCAGTTGGTCATGTGGCCCCAGGGCCGGACCTCGTGCTCCGTCATGAACTCGGTCGGGACCCAGGTGAAGGTCGCGTCCGAAGCGAGCGCGGCGCGGATCTCTTCCAGCATTGCACCGAACTCCTGCACCTCGCCGGTGGCGTTGTAGGTGCCGGCGTTGCCGGGCGTCTCGACGAGCCGCACGATCCACTCCGACAGGTCGCGCGCGTCGATGTTCTGGACCGGGTCGGAGGGTGAGTTGGGCGCCATGACCTCGCCGCCGCGCGCGACGCGGACGGGCCAGTAGGTCCAGCGGTCGGTGTTGTCTCCCGCCCCGACGATCAGCCCCGGGCGCACGTTGATCGCGCCGTCGCCAAACGCGTCCGTGTTGATCGCCTCGCAGCGGGCCTTCATCGGGCCGTACTCGCTCATGTCCTCGACGTCCGGGGCCGAGAGCTGCCCTGCGGGGTAGGTCTCGTCGATGCCAACGGCCGCGAAGTCGGCGTAGGCCGAGATCGACGACACGAAGAGGTAGCGGTCGACCTGGCCGCGCAGAACGTCGGTGGTCATCGCGACCCAGCGCGGGATCGAGGCCGAGTTGTCGATCACCGCGTCCCATTCGCGGCCCTCGAGCGCGCTCAGGTCGTTGTCGCGATCGCCGATCAGGTGCTCGACGCGCTCGAAGTAGTCGTGGAAGAAGGGCGGCTCGGTGCGGCCCCGCGTGAAGATCGAGACCTCGTGGCCCCGGTCGAGCGCGTACTTGACCTGGTAGGGCCCGATGAAGCGGGTGCCACCCAGGATCAGGATGCGTTGGGAGCCGGGCGAATCCGCTCCACCTTCCTCCGCGGGTGTGCAGGCCAGCGGGCCGAAGGCGCCGAGGACGCCCAGCGCCCCGCCCGTTCGCACTGAACTCTTCACAAAATCACGTCGTGTCTGCTTCCACATCCTGATCGCTTCCTTTCTGACCGCGTTCCTGGCCGGCGTCCACCACGCTCCCGGGCGGTGCCGATCGAGTTGCGTCGACCACTGATTTCGTTCGGCAGCCGACGCCTCTCAAGGTGCGACCATCGTACCTCGGGCGACAGCCGTCCCGCCACTGCATCCAGCCGGGTCCGCCCGGCACTTGCCCCACCCGCCCTCACACCCTACTAGTGTCTCTCGGATCCCAGGCTCGTCGTGCCGCCGGGATTGGTGGCACAGGTGGGCCGCCGACCCCTGGCTGGAGGTCACGATGGTGGAAGTTGATCGCAAGACCTTCCTCGCAACCATTCCCGCTGGTGCTCTCGCCGCCATGTCGCATGAAGACAAGGCCGAGGAACTCGAGCACTACATGGAAGAGGAGCTGGACAAGAAGATCGCCGCACGGCGTGGGGGAGCGGATGGGGAGGCCGGCTCCATCATCACCCTTGACGAGCTGGAGGAGCAGGAGGCCCGGTCCCCTCGCGGCACCGGCCGCCTCTTCCAGCCGCGCGAGGACGAGTTCCCGCCGCTGCCCGACAAGCCGACACTGCTCGATTTCTTCAAGCTGCGCTTCGCCCCCGCGAACCACGTCCTGCAGAGCGCCACGCACGCGCTCAGAACGGGGCAGCCCGAGCGGACGGTCTTCGCCTGCCTGATGCACGACGTGGTCCTCAACCTGATCAAGGTGGACCACGGCTGGTGGGGCGCCCAGCTGGTCGAGCCGTACGTCGACGAGCGCGTCTCGTGGGGCATCCGCTACCACGCACCGCTGCGCTTCTATCCGGACGACGAGTACGGCTACGAGTATCCGGAGATGTACAACCGCATCTTCGGGCACGACTACGTGCCGGAGCCCTACATCAAGGAAGCCTACGAGTTCGCGCGCAACCATCGCTGGTACGGCGAGGCGCGGCTGATCACGGTGAACGACACCTACGCGTTCCAGGACGGCATGGACGTCGACATCAACGAGTTCACCGACATCATCGGGCGCCAGTTCAAGCAGCCGAAGGAAGGGCTCGGCTACGACAACAGCCCGGTCGCGCACATGTGGCGGACGATCGCGTTTCCGAACAGGCCGCTGTAGGGACGACCGCTCGGCGGGGAGGCAGAGCCTGGTCGAAGGCCCAGGCAGGCGCGTTGCGCCTTCACCCCACCACTACCATTCTTTCCTGCCACCGTGTCCCCCCGGCCACGGCCCCAACGGAATACCGCAGGAACGCAACACCGCAGTAAGGAAGCCCACGCCATGAAGACACTCAGCACGATCCGCCCCGCCACCCTGCTCCTGGCGATCACCGCCCTCGCAACCACCCAGGCCGCCGCCCAGGAAGTCGCGCGGGTGGAGGTCAGCCCCGCCACCCTCTCCCTCGCAGTCGGCGAGACGGCGACCGTTTCCGCGATCGCCTACGACGCCGCCGGCAACGTTGTCGACATCCCCTTCCTCTACTTTTCGCGCGGCGGACGCGGCAGCCTGGCCGTCGACCGCGCCACCGGCGAGATCGAAGCCTTCAAGGGCGGCGAGTTCGAGGTCATGGCGCGCGCGATGGGGCCCGGACGGATCAGCGGCACCATGACCGTCACCGTCGCCTACCCGCCGCTCGACCGCGTGGAGATCTCGCAGGACGGCGGGCGCTACTATGTCGGCGTGACGATGCGCCACAAGTCCACCGTAATCGACCAGGCCAACGACGTCCGCGACGTTGCGGTGGTCTGGAGCAGCTCGGACGAGTCCGTCGGAGCCGTCGACCGATTCGGCGTCTTTTCCGCCCACGCACCCGGTGAAGTCACGCTTTCCGCCTCCGCTGAGGGCGTTGTCGGCCAAATTCGCTATGAAGTGGCCGACAACCCGGTCACCGCGATGGCCGTCGAGGCCAGCCAGACCCGCGGCAGGACCGGCGACGTGATTCACTTCACCGGCACCGCATCCGACGCGAGCGGCGCCAGCGTGGCCGACATCCCCGTCACCTTCGGGCTGATGTCCGACCCCGACGCGATTGCCACCGCCGACTTCCCGCCGGCCGAGGTCGACGACCAGGGCCGCTTCGTCGCCTACAAACCGGGCGTCTACACCGTCACCGCGAGCGTGCCGGGCCGCACCGCGCACGCCACCGTCGAGATTCTGCCGCGCCACGTCGCCGAAGAGGTGCAGCTGATCGGCCACGCGCCGGTGCGCAACGTCTCAACGTCCGATCTTTGGGTGTGGGAGGGCGTCGATGGCCGCGACTACGCGATCACCGGCACGCACAGCGGGCATGGCAGCACGTACTGGTGGGATGTGACCGATCCCGCGAGTCCCGTGTTGACGGATTCGCTCCTCGTGGACGCGCGCACGACCAACGACGTCAAGGTCTCCGAGGACGGCGCACTCTGCGTGATCTCCCGCGAGGGCGCGTCCAATCGGCGCAACGGGATCGTCATCGTGGACTGCACCGACCCCCGCAACATCCGTGTCATCTCGACCTACGACGACGAACTCACGGGCGGCGTGCACAACCTCTTCATTTACGACGACCACGTCTATGCGGTTAACAACGGCATCCGCTTCGACGTGATCAACATCGCCGACCCGGCCAACCCCCACCGCGTCGGCCGCTTCGAGCTCGACACCCCCGGCCACGCGATCCACGACATCTGGATCCTGGACGGCATCGCCTACACCTCCAACTGGAACGACGGCGTGGCCGTGATCGACGTCGGCGGCGGCGACAGGGGCGGCAGTCCGTCCAACCCGGTCGAGATCGCGCGCTTCCGCGACATCGGCGGCGCCACCCACGCGGCGTTCCCGTACCAGAGCCCGACGGGCAAGTTCTACATCTTCATGGGCGACGAGATCGGCGCCCCCGCCTTCGACGGCCAGGAGGACGGCCGCACGCCCGAATTCATGTCCGGCTACATCCACGTGGTCGACTTCACCGACCCCGAGAATCCGGAAGAGGTGGCCCGCTACGAGATCCCCGAGGCCGGATCGCACAACATGTGGATCGACGACGACCGACTCTACGCGGCATTCTACCAGGGCGGCCTGCGCGTGCTCGACATCTCGGGCGAGCTGAAGGGCAACCTGTACCACCAGGGCCGCGAGATCGCGGTGTACAAGTCGTACGATCCCGACGGCGTGGTGGCGAACGCGCCCTTCACCTGGGGACCGCAGATTCACAAGGGCAACCTCTTCTTCGCCGAGTACTTCTCGGGGATGTGGACGGTCAAGCTGCAGCCGCGCCGGACGCTGATTCCGTGATGCGGAAGGCTGCCCTGGCAGTCGCGGCCGCCCTCGCCGCCACCGTGCTGCGCGGCGAGGCGGCCGCCCAATCCTACTGGGTCTACGTCGCCGCCGAGTCCGAGGACGAGGTCGCGCTGCTCCGCTACGACGCTGGCGGCGACCTGGTCGTCGAGAAGACGATCACCACCGGCTGGCTCGCGGCCGAGATCGAGGCGCCGCACGGCCTCGCCATGGATCCCGCAGGCGAATACTGGTACCTCACGCTGGGCCACGGCTTCCCCAACGGCCGCCTCATCAAGTACGCCACCGGCTCCGACACCATCGTGGGCGTCGCCGACCTCGGCCTCTTCCCCGCCACGATCGCCGTCCCGCCGCACGGCACCGTGGCCCTCGCGGTCAACGCCAACTTCCACGGCGACCACGTCCCCTCGACCGTCACGATCGTCGACCTCGAGTCCATGTACCCGCTCGCCGACGTGGTCACCTGCACCATGCCGCACGGCTCCCGCTTCAACGCCGACGGCTCCCGGCACTACTCCGCGTGCATGATGGACAACCAGCTCGTCGAGATCGACGGCGCCACCCTCGACGTGACCCGGCGCCTCGACCTCATCGCCAACGAGCCCGCACACGCCCCGATGGACGGCCACATGGCCATGTCCCCGCCCGGCGGCGCGAACTGCTCCCCCACCTGGACCACGCCCCACCCGGACGGCCTGCGCGTCTACGTCCCCTGCAACAAGGGCGACGTCATCCTTGAAATCGACCTCGAACAATGGCGGATCACCCGCCGCTTCGAAGCCCCCGGCGCGCCGTACAACCTGGACCTCACCCCCGACGGCACGACCCTCCTCGCCACCCTCAAGGGCAGCGCAAAACTGGGAATCTGGGATGTTGAAACAGGCGTTTTGCTGCACCTCACAGACTCGGAAATGCGCGTCACCCACGGCGTCGTTGCCACCCCCGACGGCCGCTACGCCATCGTGACCGTCGAGGGCGTCGGCGGCGATCCGGGCACCGTGGAAGTCATCGAAATCGACTCGGGCATCCGCGTCGCGTCCGCACAGATCGGCAAACAGGCCGGAGGAATCGCACTATGGAAGATGGAAGGATGAACAAGCGCGCCGTTCTGCTCGCGGCGACCCTCGCCACATGGGCCTGCCAGCCCGTCCCCCCTGAGAGTGCGGAGGACGAACCCGGCTGGCGCTGGTCCGACGAGCGGGTCATGGAGACCGTCAACGCGGTGCGGGCAGGCCGCAGCCTCCAGCCCGACGAATGGCCGGGCGGCGCCCGCGTCGCCGTCCTCCTCTCCTTCGACGTCGACAACGAGACCGTCACGGGCCTCCGCTACGGCGACGCCACGGTGGGCTCCCTGTCACAGGGACAATACGGCGCCCGCGTCGCCCTGCCCCGCGTCGTCGACCTCCTCGACCGCGAGGGAGTCCCGGCCTCGTTCTTCATCCCCGCCGTCAGCCTGGTCCTCAACCCCCACCAGGTCGGCGTGATCCAAGCCGCCGGCCACCACGAGTTCGCCATCCACGGCTGGATCCACGAACTCAACTCCAGCCTCGAAGCCGACGAGGAACGGGCACTGCTGGAGCGCGCCGTCGACTACATGACCGAGGTCACCGGCGTCCGCCCGCTCGGCTACCGCGCGCCCTCCTGGAACCACAGCCCCAACACCCTGGACATCATCCGCGACCTGGGCTTCCTCTACGACTCGTCGCTCATGGCCGACGACCGCCCGTACGAGATCGACGCCGACGGCGAGCCGACGGGCATGGTGGAGCTGCCCGTCGAGTGGATCATGGACGATGCGCCACTCTTCAACCCGCGCGGCAGTAGCTATTCGCACCCCCGCGACGTCCTCGAGGTCTGGAAGGACGACTTCAACGGCGCCTACGCCGAGGGAACCATGTTCCTCCTCACCATGCACCCGCACGTGATCGGCCACCGCTCGCGGATCGTCGTCCTGGAAGAGCTGATCGAGTACATCAAGGGCCACGAAGACGTGTGGTTCGCGACCCATCTGGAAGCGGCGCAGTACGTGAAGGAGCAGGCGGGGCTGTAGCGGAGCGGTCGGGAGCGGCCCAGGAGAATGATGATTCGCTGTTGCATGCACAAAGTGCTAGCACTACACTTGTCCGTGCACCGGATTCACCAACGCGTCAGGCTTCGAGGAGGGCATGCCGTCGATGAGCTCCACAATCACGGTTCGCCGCATCAACCCGGGTGACAAGGCCTGGCTGAAGAGCGAGGCACACCGCGCCGGCGTTTCCATGGAAGAGTTTGTCCGCCGACTCATCCGCGAGAGGCGAAAGAAGGATCGAAGTCGGGTCAAGCCTTCCGAGGCGTTCCGAAGCCACTTTGGTCCCGAGCACGGGATCGAATTGCCCTTGCGCGGGCACTACGGCTACAGGCCGGTCAGATTCCGCGACGGCGAGTGACCTCCGTTGTCCTGTCTGCTTGACACGAACGTCGTCTCGGAGATGATGCGACCCTACCCCGAGCCACGGGTCGCCCGATTCCTCGACAGCATCGCGGACGGTGGACTCCATATCAGCGTGATCACGGTCTGGGAGATTCTCAACGGCATCGGCCGGCTCGATCCCACGTCCCGGCGACAGGATCTCGCGAGGCGATTCCAGGACCTGCTGACTCTTGTCTTCCAGGACCAGGTCCTCGATTGGACGCTGGCCGACGCTCAGGCATGCGCGAGCATCATGGAGGACAAGCGACGGTTGGGGGAGCCTCTCGACAGCCACGTGCCGGACGCAATGCTCGCTGGAACGGCGGCGAGTCGCGGGCTCGCCATGGTCACTCGCAACACGCGGGACTTTCGGAACACGGGCCTGGCGGTGATCAATCCGTGGGGTGAGAGGCCCCGCTGACGCGGGCGATCACGCCTCCACGCCGTGCTCCTTGTACCAGGCCAGGTGGCGTCCGATCGGGATTCCCAGCAGCGGGCGCTGCACAGCGATCCCCGCGGCGCTAAGCCCCGAGGCGAGGCCGAAGTCGACGTAGTCCATGCCGGCATGAATCTCGACGACCATCCCCGCAACCGACGCGTACCTCGCTACGAGGGTGTCCACGATTCGCCCCGACCACGCGCGACGATCGGCGGCCGGCAGGTCACCGAGGGAGACATCGTACCAGGCGATTCGGGTGTCCGGGTTGACCAGCCCGTACTTGGCACTCAGGATGTACCACGGAACGCCGGACTGTTCGGCGTACTTCCGACGGCACCTCCACAGAGCCGAGACGTAGAGATTCTTGGCCTCAACCCGGCTCGCCCACTCCAGCTTGCCCTTGACAGACCCTATGAGCATCAAGTCCGGCACGACCGTCCCGTCCCCTGGGCCGGCGTGCTTTTCCGTCGCTCTACCCTCGCGAAGTTCCTGCATCGGGTATGGCTCCGTTGACCGCTTGCCGCAATTTCTGCCGCCAAATTATCATAGTACGGCCGTCGCGGCCAGTTGTACAGGGTAGAAACTGCACACCCCCGGAGACCAGATGACGATGTCGCGTGGTGTGCTGCCGAGATTCGTGCCGGTGCTGGCGGCGACTTTGGCTGCCACACCTCACGCAACCAGCCTGTCGGCGCTGCAGGACACGCCCCCGGCGGTCGCGGCTGCGGCCCCCACTCCAGCCCCCGTCTCGCCCTGCGACGATTCCCCGCCCCCTCCCGGCGCGACCTTGACGCCGAGCCGCGACCTGTACTGCATCTTTCTCACGGCTCGGCCCGGCCTGGAGACCATGTCCGGCCGGCTGGAGTTGCGCACGCCCCACACCCCCTTCGGGGTCGCGGTCAATCCGGCCGGCAATCATCTTTACGAGGGCATCCTCACGCTGGAGGGCCTCCCCGACCCCGCCATCCTGGGCGACTACACCCACATCGTCGCGTGGCTCGCCACCCCCCTATTCGACGAGATCAGAAGCCTGGGGCCGGTCGAAAACGGGACGCAGAGCATCGGCGAGATCAGCCTGAACAAGTTCATGATCCTGGTCACGGCGGAGCCCCGGGCCGACGCGGCCGAATGGGAGGGCAGGCTGCTCCTGCGCGCGACCTCTCCCAGCGCGCGGATGTCGCCGCCCGACATGCAGGAGTTTCTTCTGGGCGCGACCGGGGGTGGGGGTCGGCGCGGGGCGATGGGCGGCATGGCTGCGGGCGACTCGGCCGAGGCGATGGCGATGGCCGGCCACGGGCACGGCGCGGGCGGCGACGGCTGGCCAAGCCCCCCGATGATGCCCGGGCTGACCATGTTCCCCGCCCTCATGGCGCTCGATCCGCCCGACGCGAGCCCTTTCCTGCCGGGTGCCGACATCGATCCCGAGACGCTGCCGCTGGCCCGGCCGCGCGATGTCATCCGGCTCGGCGACGGCGACGAGGTCGATCTGGAGGCCGGGCTGGTGCGGCGGCGGATTCGCAGCCGCGACTACGTCATGTACGGCTTCAACGGCCAGTACCCGGGACCGCTGCTCTACGTCCCCGAGGCGGCGACGGTCACCGTGAACTTTACGAATTCGATCGCCTGGCCGACAACCATCCACTGGCACGGCCTGCGCCTTGACAATGCATCCGACGGCGTACCCGGCGTTACCCAGGATCCCGTCGAGCCCGGCGAGACATTCCGCTACACCGTCCACTTCAAGGATCCCGGCGTGTACTGGTACCACCCGCACCACCGGGAAGACATCCTGAAGGACCTGGGCCTGTACGGGAACATGCTCGTCGAGCCGCGCCAGCCGGACTACTACGCGCCCGCCGACCGCGAGGAATTCCTGATGCTGGACGACTTCCTCATGGCCGGCGACGAGCCCATGCCCTTCGGTACGGAGCGCACCAGCCACGCGTTCATGGGGCGGTTCGGCAACCTGATGCTCGTGAACGGCGAGCCGGACTACGAGCTCGAGGTGATGGCGGGCGAAGTCGTGCGGCTGTACCTGACCAACGTGTCGAACACACGGACCTTCAATCTCTCGTTTGCGGGTGCGGACGCGGTGGCGACCGGCGGGGCCGAGCGAGCCGCTGGGGGCGCGGCTGGCACCGAGCAGCCCGCCGCCCCGCGCATCAAGGTGATCGGCACCGACGTGGGCGCATTCGAGCGCGAGGAGTGGGTCGAGAGCATCGTGCTGAGTCCCGCCGAGCGCTACATCGTGCACGTTCGCTTCGACGAGCCGGGCGAGTTCGCCGTGCTCAACCGCGTGCAGGGGATCGACCATCTGGGGGGCTCGTTCTTTACCGAGATGGACATGCTGGGCACGGTGCGCGTCGCCGCGCCCGACGCGCCCCAATCCGCCGGGCCAGCGGTCTCCGCCGCCTTCGACACCCTGCGCACCAACCAGCACGCCGCGCGCGAAATCGCCCTCTACCGCGAGTACTTCGACGACCCCGTCGACCACGAACTCACCTTCACCCTCCAGGCGGACGGCATCCCGTTCATCGTGGACCGCCTGATGCAGTTCGATTCCGCCTACTTCCACCCGGTCGAGTGGAGCGGCACCATGCCGATGATGAACTGGAACTCGTCGTCGGCGGAGGTGCAGTGGATCGTGCGCGACCCCGCCACCGGCGCCGAGAACATGGACATCGGGTGGCAGTTCGAGGTGGGCGACGTGGTCAAGATCCGGCTGCACAACGAGCGGCGGTCGTTCCACGCCATGCAGCACCCCTTCCACATCCATGGGCAGCGCTTCCTCGTCCTTGCCCGCAACGGGGTGCCGAACGAGAACCTGGCCTGGAAGGACACGGTGCTGCTCCCCACCGGGACGACCACCGACATCCTCCTCGAGATCACCAACCCGGGCCGCTGGATGGCGCACTGCCACATCTCCGAGCACCTCGAGGCGGGAATGCGGATGCTCTTCACGGTCAACCCGTGACCACTCCCTGGCACGAAGCCCACCGGGGGGCGGTCGAGGGCGGCGAGTCCTCCTACATCGATCCGCAGACCGGCTTCCACGTCTTCACCGAGATCGGGCTGCGCCGACGCGGGACCTGCTGCGGCAGCGGCTGCCGCCACTGTCCCTTCCAGCACGAGTCGATGTCGCTGCCGGATCGGGCGGCGCGCGGTCAGCAACCTGCCTGGCTCACCACCGCGCGCGCGCCCGGCGAACCGGTCGACCTCCTCTTCTGGAGCGGCGGCAAGGACAGCTTTCTGACCTGGCGCACCCTGTGCCGCGAGTCGCTCCGCCCGATCGTGCTGCTCACCACCTTCGACGCGGGCACACGCACTGTCGCGCACCAGGAGATCGGGATCGACGCGGTGATCCGCCAGGCCGAACACCTGAACCTGCCGCTCCTGGGCGTCCCGCTGCACCCCGGCCACGCCTACCCGGCCCGCATCCGCGAGGCAGCCGAGCTGGTGCCGCGAATCGCCCGCATCGTCTTCGGCGATCTCCACCTGCTGCACATCCGCGAATGGCGCAGCGTCGCCTTCCAGGAACTCGCCGCAGACCGTGGCGCGTCGCTGCATTTCCCGCTGTGGGGCGTCGCCTACGAAATGCTGATCGCGGACCTCGAAGCGAGCGGCGCCACCTGCGAGGTCTCGGCGGTGACCGAGGCGGCCGAGGGCATCGTGCGCGTCGGCGACCCGTTCGACCGCGCGATGATGGCGCGTCTGCCCGACGGCATCGACCCGTTCGGCGAGAACGGCGAGTTCCACACGCTGGTGAAGGTCTGGCACGCAGGCTAGCCGCACGCCGATCATCGCGCGCACCGAGTTCGGGATCCGCGCGTGGACCGGTTGCCATCGACCTGTTCCCCACTGGCGTTGGAGTCCCTCGCGGCGCACAATGCAGAGTTGAAAGAGGGTCCGCGGCGTCCTCGCGGGCCCGGTCCCGGTACCCCCGGCTGGAGGTCGATACCCATGCAAGAGTTGAAGCACCGCGTCATCGTCGCGGTCGCCATCCTGTTCCCGGTCCTGGTCATCGCGACGGCGAACGCCGCCATCGCCCAGCGCCCCGCCCCCGGTTCCGAGGCCGCCGCCTACGTCGCGATCGACGCCGGCACCGTGGCGCTCACCGGCGTCACCCTGCTCGACGGCACGGGGATGCCCGCCAGGCGCGACCAGACCGTTGTCATCGAGGGCACGCGCATTGCCGCCGTCGGCGCCGCAGGCGACGTGGCGATTCCCGACGGCGCCGAGGTGATGGATCTGTCCGGACACACGGTCATGCCCGGGATGGTCGGGCTTCACAACCACCTCTTCTACATGGCCGCGGGCGGGCGCATGCATCCGATGAGTTACACCGGGCAGCGGCTCTATCTCGGCTCGGGGGTCACCACCATTCGCACGACCGGGAGCCTGGCGACGTACGCCGAGCTGAACCTGAAGGACGAGATCGAGCGGGGGCTGCAGCCGGGACCGAGGATCCACATCACCGCGCCGTACATGACCGGCGACGAGAGCCTGAACATCATGACGCGGTTCAGGAGTCCCGAGCAGGCACGGCGGTTCGTGCGCTACTGGGCGGCCGAGGGCGCGACCTGGCTGAAGGCGTACACGACGATCAGCGGCGAGGATCTGGCCGCGGCGATCGACGAGGCGCACGCGCAGGGGCTCAAGGTGACCGGACACCTGTGCTCGCTCAGCTTCACCGAGGCGGTCGAGCTCGGCATCGACAACATCGAGCACGGGCTGGGGACCAACAGCGACTACGTGCCGGGCAAGGAAGAGGACGTGTGTCCGCCCGACCTGTGGGACCATGCGGAGGCGGTGGACGTGGAGGGGCCGGAAGTCGCCGGGACCTTCGACGCAATGATCGAGAACGACGTGGCGATGACCTCCACGCTGGCCGTGTACGAGTTGTTCGTGCAGGGGCGGCCGACGCGGGACGCGCGCACGCTGGCCGCGATGGCGCCTTCCGTGCGCGAGGACTACCTGGCCGCGAAGGCCGAGATCGACGAGATCGGGCGGCCTCCGGAGGGCTTCCTGAACGCGATGGCGTACGAGAAGGCGTTCCATGACCGGGGTGGCGTGCTGGCCGCGGGCGTGGACCCGACCGGCAACGGCGGCGCGCTGGCGGGGTACGGCGATCAGCGCAACTACGAGCTGTTCATCGAGGCCGGATTCAGCCCGGAGGACGCGGTGCAGGTGCTGAGCGCGAATGGGGCGCGGGTGCTGGACGTGTTCGACGATCTGGGAACGGTCGAGGCCGGGAAGATCGCGGATCTGGTGGTGATGAGCGGCGATCTGACCGCGGACCCGTCGGTGATCCGCAGCGTGACGATCGTCTTCAAGGACGGGATCGGGTATGATTCGGTCGCCATGCTGGACGATGTCACGGGGCGCGTGGGGATCAACTAGAGGAGATATCAGGATGAGGACGAAGAGAATCACGGGGGCCCTCGCGGCTACTTTCGCTCTGGCAGCGGTCGCCAGCGCACACTTGACAGCGCAGCGCCCCGAAGCGGGCTCGGCTGCCGAAGGCTACGCGGTCGTGAACAGCGACGCGGTCGCGCTGACCGGCGTGACGCTGATCGACGGGACCGGCGGGTCCGCGCAGCGTGGGCAGACGGTGGTGATCGAGGGCAGCCGCATTGCCGCGGTGGGGGCAGACGGAGCCGTGGAGATTCCGGCGGGGGCCGAGGTGATGGACCTGACGGGCCACACGGTCATTCCGGGGATGATCGGGCTGCACAACCACCTCTTCTACACGGCGGCGGGGGGACGCTCCGCGCAGCTCACCTTCTCCGCGCCGAGGCTGTACCTGGGGAGCGGGGTCACGACCGTGCGGACGACGGGGAGCCGGCAGCCGTACGCCGAGCTCAACCTGCGCGCCGAGATCGAGGCCGGGAGGACGCCGGGGCCGCGCATCCACATCACGGCGCCGTACATCACGGCGGGCGGCGGCATGTCCGGGATGACCATGCTGGAGTCCCCGGAACAGGCGCGCCGCTTTGTGCGCTACTGGGCCGCCGAGGGCGCGACCTGGCTGAAGGCGTACACCAACATCCGCACCGAGGAGCTCACCGCGGCGATCGACGAAGCACACGCGCAGGGGATCAAGGTCACGGGCCACCTCTGCTCGATCAGCTTCACCGAGGCGGTGGCGCTCGGAATCGACAACATCGAGCACGGGCTTGCCACCAACAGCGACTACTCGGCCGGCCGCGGCAAGGACGAGTGTCCGCAGAGTCTCTGGGACGACGCCACTTCGGTGGATGTCGAGGGGCCCGAGGCACAGGCGACATTCCAGGCGATGATCGACAACGACGTCGCGATGACGTCCACGCTGGCCGTCTATGAGCTTTTCATCCAGGGGCGGCCCACGCGCGACGCGCGCTCGCTGGAAGCCATGGCGCCGGCCGTGCGCGAGGACTACCTGGCGGCCAAGGCGCAGATCGACGAGATCGGACGCGACCCGGAGGAGTTCCGGAATGCGATGGCCTACGAGAAGGCGTTCTACGATGCCGGCGGTGTGCTTGCGTCGGGCGTCGACCCCACCGGAAACGGCGGCGCGCTGCCCGGCTACGGTGACCAGCGCAACTACGAGCTGCTTTCCGAGGCGGGGTTCGCGCCGCACGAAGTCGTCCAGGTGCTGAGTGCGAACGGTGCGCGGGTGCTGGACGAGTTCGACGACCTCGGGACCGTCGAGGCGGGCAAGATTGCGGATTTGGTGGTGATGAGCGGCGATCTGACCATGGATCCGGCGGTCATTCGCAACGTGACGGTCGTCTTCAAGGACGGCGTGGGATACGACTCGCCGGCGATGCTGGAGGACGTGAGGGGGCGGGTGGGAATCAGCTAGAAGGACACGGGATGTATTGTCATGTTTGAGTTACATTATGTAATGTACAGATGACATTTTTTGCCCTATTGGGTGAGTTGAACGCGCCTCGACCCGTACCCGTCGCGTTTGCCCTGCTCGCCGTTGCCGGCATCGCCGCCTGCTACGACCCCCAGCCCCCCGCCTCGTGCGGCACCATCCCCGAGCTGACCATCCACGTCGGCGAGTCTGCCACCGTGAGCGCCTGCTTCGACGACCCCAACGAAGACGACCTGCTCACCTTCGCCACGTGGACGTCCGCTCCCGGCGTGGCCACGGTGGCCGGCACGGGCAACACGGTGATAGTCACGGCCGTGTCCCCCGGCACCGCGGTCGTGACGATGACCGCCAGCGATCCCGGCGGCCTCATGGCGCAGCAGAGCTTCCGGGTCGTGGTGCCGAATCGTGCGCCCGCGGCGGTCGGCACCATCGATGACCGCGAAATCATGGTGGGCGATTCCGCCACGCTCGACATCGCCCTCCACTTCAGCGAACCCGACGGGCAGCCGCTCACCTACGCCGCGGCGTCGTCGGACTCCACCCGTCTCAACGCCTCGGCACAGGGCGCCACCATCACGCTCGCCGCCCTCGCCAAGGGCACCGCCACCGCGACCGTCACCGCAACCGACCCCGGCGGCCTCACCGCCAGCCACACCTTCCAGGTCACCATCCCCAACCGCGCCCCGGTCGCGCTCGACTCGATCCCGGCGCGCACCATCGAGGTCGACCGGGCCGACACGCTCGACCTGTCCGCCCTATTCGCCGACCCCGACGGCGACACGCTGACCTATGCGGCAGACGTGTCCGACAGCACCAGGGTCGCCGCGTCCCTCGCCGGCAGCACCCTCACCGTGACCGCGCTGGCCAAGGGCGAGGCACAAGTCACCGTCACCGCGACCGACAACGAGGGGGCGACCGCCGAGCACGCCTTCCGGGTGACCGTCCCCAACCGCCCCCCGGTCCCCACAGACTCGATCGCGCCCCTCACCCTCTTCAGGGACGAGGCCGTCACGCTCGAACTCGCCCCGCACTTCACCGACCCCGACGGCGACCCGCTCACCTGGCGCGCCGAGGTCTCGGACCGCGACGTGGTGGCCGTGGCCATCTCCAGGTCTGCCGGCACCCTCACCGTGACGGCCATCTCCCAGGGCAACGCGACAGTCACCGTCACCGCCACCGACAACGAAGGCCTCACCGCACAGCAGAGCTTCCAGGTCACCGTCCCCAACCGCGCCCCGACCACCGCCACCCCCTTCCCCGCGCAGACCCTCTTCAAGCGCGACACCGTATACCTCGGCCTCGCCCAGCGCTTCACCGACCCCGACGGCGACCCCCTCACCCTCACTGCAGCAACCACAAACAGCGACGTGGCCACGGCGGTCATCACCCGCACCACCCTCATCGTCCGCACCATGGCGGCTGGCGAGGCCACCATCACCGTGACCGCCACCGACCCCGGCGACCTGTCCGCACAACACAGCTTCACCGTCACCGTCGAGAACCGCGCACCCACCGCCACATCCGCCATCCCCAACCTCACCCTCAACGAACGCGCCTCGCAGACCCTCGACGCGTCCCGCCACTTCGAGGACCCCGACGGCGACCCCCTCACCTACGCCGCCACGACCACCAACACCAGGGCTGTCACCGTCAGGGTATCGCGCGCCGAAGTCACCGTCCGCGGCGTGCTCCAGGGCGAAGCCGAGATCACCGTCACCGCCACCGACCCCGACGGCGCGTCCACAGCCCAGAGCTTCGCGGTGACCGTCGACCGACCGGCCATGAACTTCAACATCGACATCGGCATCGGCCCCGACGTGACCGCGCGCCAGGAGAGTCTGTTCCGCAACGCCGCAGCGTACTGGCAGGGCGCGCTCCGGTTCACTGAATTCGAAGACGTCACCGTCAATTCAACCCTCACCTGCTCCACCAGAGGAGTTACCGCTGAAGTCACAATCGGCACCATCGACGATGTCGGGGTCGTATTCGCGGTCGCGGACATCGACGGCGAACGCGGTGTGCTCGCAGTCGCGCGCCTATGTTTTGTCCGATCCCGCGAACGGACGCCGGTGCTCGGTTTGACGGTCATCGACCGGGCCGACATCGACCGGCTCGCGCAGCAGGGCAATTTGAGGGAGGTGGCGCTCCACGAGGTCGCGCACATCCTGGGGCTCGGGCTGACCTGGGACAGAGGCGGGCTGTTGCGCGACCCTTCCGAGTTCAACCCCGACGCCGACACGCACTTCGCGGGCGCCAGGGCGATCGCCGCGTTCGACGCCGCGGGCGGCAGAAGCTACTCCGGCGCGAAGGTGCCGGTCGAGAACGGCGGCGACGACGCGCACTGGAGGGAGTCGGTCCTCGGCAACGAGCTCATGACACCGAGGGCGAGAGTCGGTGTGCCGAACCCAACCAGCGCCATCACCCTGCAGGCCTTCGCCGACCTGGGCTACGGCATCGACGCCTCGCTCGCGCAGTTGTACCGCATTCCCGCAGCCGCTCTCGTCGCCGACGCAGCCGCGGAGGCAGAGCTGGAGGTGCTCACTTACGGCAACGATGTCGAGCGCGGTCCCATCCAGGTGCTCGACAGCAACGGAAGGGTCGTTCGCGTGATCGGTGACGCCGCCGCGCTCCGGGAAGACACCGGTCCTGTGATCCGGGTGATTCTGAGAGAAGAGCGGTGATCCGGGCGCGGGCGCGCTTCGGGTTGCGTGGCCTCGGGATGGTGCATAGCCTGACGGGAGGCCCGGGTTCGCCGCGCGGTGTCCTTCCGCGTGCGTGGCGAACTTCCGGGTAACGGCATGCCGCGTTCGCGCGCGGCGGCCCTATGCGTCGCGCCCAGTGCGGCGTCCTTCACTTTGACACGGAGATTGAGCGCAAATGCGAGCGATGCGACTCCTGGCAGCGATTTCGATAACGGCGGCCGCCGCCCTGTGGACGGCCACCTGCGGCGGTGACGGCGGAACGGGTCCCGACCCCACTCCTCCCCCACCGACGCCGCCCGCGAACCGCGCGCCCACGACAGTCGGCTCGCTCGGCGCGCTCACCCTCGAAGTCGGGGCCGAGGTCACCGTCAACGTATCCTCGAACTTCAACGACCCGGACGGGGATGCGCTCACCTACTCGGCCGCGACCTCGGACGACGCCGTCGCCACGGCTACCGTTTCGGGCAGCACGGTCGCCGTTACGGGCGTCGGCGCCGGCACGGCGAACATCACGGTCACGGCAACCGACCCCGGCGGCCTCAGCGCCACGCAGACGCTGGGCGTCACGGTCGAGACCGTGAACCACCCGCCAACCGTGGTCGGAGGCCTTGACAACCAGACGGTCTCGATCGGCGACACCATCATGGCCGACGTCGCCGAGTTCTTCGAGGATCCCGAAGGGGACTCGCTCACCTTCAGCGCCTCCAGCTCGGACACTACCGTCGCGTCCGCAGCCGTCGACGGGTCGGCCCTGACGGTCGTCACCCTCGCCGAGGGCAGCTCGACGGTGACCGTCACGGCGACCGACACCGCCGACAACACCGGCTCGATCGAGTTTACCTTGACCGTCGAGGCGCCGAACCGCGCGCCCGAGGTGACCGACACGATCCCCGATCAGATGCTCATGGCCGGAGACACGGTCAGGCTCGACCCGGCAGACTACTTCAGCGATCCGGACGGCGACGACCTGACCTACGAGGCCGTGAGTTCGGAAACAGGCATCGTGACCGCGCTGATCGACGCGGACGGAATGGTCGAGATCGGGGCGCAGGCCTCGGGAAGCACCGTCGTGACGGTGCAGGCAAAGGACCCCGAGGGCCTCTCTGCGGAGCAGCAGGTCATGGTGACGGTCACGGCGCCCCCGCCGATGATCGCCGACACGATCCCGACCCACGACATGATCGTCGACAGCATGGTGCCGCTCGACATGTCCCCGTACTTCGCCGGCGACGGCCTGACCTACACCGTCATGAGTTCGGACGAGATGGTGGCCACGGCGACGGCGGACGGCAGCACGGTGACCACGACTGGCGTGGGTGTCCTGGAGGGCGACACCACGGTCAGCGTGGCCACGCTGATGGTGTCGGCCACGAACGCGGCCGGCGCGTCGGTCACGCAGGACTCGATCATGGTGCGCGTGCACGAGGAGGAGTACGACTCGCTGCCGGGCCTCTCGGTAGACGAGGAAGGCGTCCTTATGGCGCAGCTTGGAGCCGCCTCCGTCACACTGACCATCTGCCTCCAACTCAACAACTTCCCGGTCGGCGGCGATATAGGGACTTTCACTGCCTATTGGACGGAGTGGCAGCGGGCCGTCGGTGGCGGATGGGTCACCGCCCAGGACAACAACAAGGCTCACGTCACTCGCGACCCTATGAATCCGGGAGGCTCGATCTGCCCCATCAACATCGAGGATGAGAAGTTCCCACCCGGCATCTACCGCCTGACCGGCCACGCGAAGCTCGGCGACGAAACCGGCTTCTACAAGACCCCCACCTTCGAAAAGAAGCCGCCGGAAAGTTGATGTGACCGCCCCCCGGCCCACCCCGCTCCCTTGACCGCACGCAAGCGGCGCTTCGCGGTCCCGCACCCGCTCGTCCTGCTGACGGTCTGCGTCGGCCTGGCGGCGGTCGCGAGCCATCTGCTGCCGGCGGGCGAGTACGAGCGGCGGCTCGACGAGGAGTCCGGGCAGAACGTGGTGGTGCCCGGCACCTACCACGAGGTCGAGCCGAACCCGGTGGGGCCCTTCGACGCGATCGTGGCGCTCCCGCGCGGCATCGCCGAGGCGGTGTCGGTGATCGCGCTGGTCTTCCTGATCGGCGGCGCCTTCACGGTCGTGGACGAGACGGGGGCGCTCAAGCGCGGCGTGGCCTCGCTGGTGCGCGCGCTCCGGGGGCGGGATCTGCTGGTGATCCCCCTCGTGTCCGTCCTTTTCGCCACCGGGGGCGTGGTCGAGAACATGCAGGAAGAGATCATCCCGCTCATTCCCGTGCTGCTCATCCTCACCCGCAGGCTCGGCTTTACCCCGATGGTGGCGGTCGCGATGAGCGCGGGAGCCGCTTTCGTCGGGTCGGCCTTCAGTCCCATCAACCCCTTCCAGGTTGCGATCGCCCAACGTCTGGCTGAACTGCCGCTGGCGTCGGGCGCGCTGTTTCGGATCGTGTTCCTGCTGATCGCGCTCACGTTCTGGATCGCCATGACGATGCGCTACGCGCGGCGCACGCGCGGGGAACGGGAGGCCGTCGACGAGGACGACGCCGAAGGGGTGCGCGCGTCCGACCTGGGCATCTTCGCGCTCGTGCTGGCGACCTTCGTGCTGGCTGTCGTCGGGATGATCGTGTGGCACTGGGGCTTCGACGAGCTGTCGGCCGCGTTCTTCATCATGGGCGTGATCGTGGGGCTGCTCGCCGGGATGCGCCTGACGGGCACGGCCGAGGCCTATGTGCGGGGCTTCCGCGGCATGGCGTACGCGGCGCTGCTGATCGGGTTCGCGCGCTCGATCTACGTGGTGCTGCAGGACGGGCGCGTCGTCGACACGATCGTGCAGGCCATGTTCACCCCGCTCGAGGGGCTGCCGGTGCTGGCGTCGAGCTTCGGTATGGTCGCGGCCCATACGGCTATTCATGTGCCGGTGCCGAGCGTGAGCGGGCAGGCCGTGCTCACGATGCCGCTCCTGGTGCCGCTCTCGGACCTGCTCGGGATGTCACGGCAGGTGACGGTGCTGGCGTATCAGTACGGCGCCGGGCTCTGCGAACTGCTGACGCCCACCAACGGCGCCCTGATGGCGATTCTCGCGTCGGCGGGCGTCCGCTACGAAGACTGGATCCGCCACGTGATCCCGCTGTATCTGGGGCTGGTGGCGCTGGGGCTGGTGGCGATCGGCGTGGCGCTGGGGATGGGGCTGCAGTAGGAGGCGGGGCTTCAGACGGGACCTGGCTCCGGTGCCCAGGCGGGGAAGCACCGCTTGTACGCCTCCTCCACGCGCCGTGCCTCGTCCGGTGACAGGCGCGCGAACTCGCGGGTGCGTGCTCGCTTCGACAGTGTGCCGTTGTTCTGCCGGAGGAAACTCACAAGGAGCGTAACGGTCTTCTCGGGCATGTCCGCGATCGCATCCTGGACGCGTCGCGAGAACTCGTCGTATCCCTCCAGGTACGCGACTTCACGCGGGAGATCGAAGGTCACCGTCTCTTCGACGCACTTGTAGAGGAACTCGGCGTGCGTCGTGGCGTCGAAGAAGCGGTAGTAGTCCCCGGTGTCGTTCAGGACTTCGACGTTGTGCCGCCTCGTTGCACGCCACTGGACCAGAGGGAGCAACTGCAGTGAATAGCCGGACAGAACCTCGCGGTAGTCTGCGATCCGCCTCAGCATCGGGATACTGACGGGGAATACCAGATTCGGCGGGTTGTAGCCCGCATGCGCCAGCACGTGATGGACCAGCCAGCGGTGGAGGCGTCCGTTTCCGTCCTCGAACGGATGAACGTAGACGAATCCGAACGACAGGACCGCCGCCGCTACCACGGGATCCACCGGTGCCGCCGCGGTCTGCAGCGCGTATTCCACGAGCCCCTGCATCAGCCCGGGGAGATCCTCCGGACGTGCGCTGATATGCTCCGGAATGGGGTCCATGGTCACCCGGTCGCGCTCGCCGATCCATCCGCCCTCGGTTCGCAAGCCCAGTGTTACGAACCTGTCATCGCCGATCACGATCTCCTGAAGGCGGGCGAGTTCATCGACGGTCAGATCACTCCGGCCCGCTTCGGCGATGGCCTGGCCCCAGCGCAACTGTCGGCTGTGGGGTGGGCGTTCTCCTTCTATCTGAAAGGACGCCTTGCTGTCTTCGAGAAGGAGAAACGCGGCGGCACGGCGAACAATATCGGGGTGGGTCCGCCCGATGACTTTGTGAGCCTCCGCCCCGAGGCCGCTCTTCACGTAAGCGTCCAGCTCGGGCGTTCGGCGGACCATCGGACAGAACTGTCTTGTACCGGGCAGATTGTTTCGAACCCTGTGTCGCCGTGAGAGGGGCCCACTTTCGGGTGCGAACTGCAGCCTGGGATTCACCACCGGGACGGCCTTCACCTTGCCGCAGTCCGCCAGGTCCAGCCGCGCCTCCATCAGCCATTCGTACAGAAACCAGATCCGGCGGCTGTACGCCCCGGTAGGCTTGTCGCGCACGATGCGGACCAACTCTGCCGGATCGATTCGTTTGAAGAGAGCCCGCAACACAGCGAGGCTCAGGCCCTCCCACTTCAGGGCAAACTCGAGTTGGCCCCGCAGGCTCCTCTCGGAGGCGACACCTGGGGCGAACATCCGCCACTCCTGTGTGGAGACGGGATGATGGCGCGTCGCGATGGCCGCCAGACGCGAAGGCAGCGGAACCGGTAGGTCGTACTCGGCGACAAGCGCTGCGTAGCCAGCCGGCGTTCCCGGTTCGGGCAGGGCCCGTCCTCGGAAGCTCATGACCGCAACCGTCAACTCACAGATCTCCCCACCTGTCGTTGAATCTTCACAATGCGTATAATACTATCACAGAATGATTATATCTGCAACAAATCATCACAGCATCGCATTTGTGTCATGCGGTAGGATCTAAATAGTAAAGGCGGCATGACATTTTGTCATGCCGCCTTTACATCGTCGATCGTTTTCCCGCCCGAGCCCCCAGCTAACTTGCCACGGGCGCGACGGTTACGGCCGTCCTACCGGCTGGAGCCCCCTCCGCCCGCCGCCTGCTCGTCCACGAATCCCCGCGCCTCGTCGAGTCCCGTGATGCCCTCACGGTCCTCCCAAAGCGCCGCGACCTTCGAGTAGTTCTCGAGCGCGACCATGGTGTTGCCCATCGCCGCATTCGCACGGGCCAGGCCCAGCAGCGAGCGCGGCCGGCCGGCCATCCGCTGCAGCGAGGTCTCGAACATCGCGGCGGCGTCCTCGGGGCGGTCCAGCTCGAGGAGGAGCTCGCCGTAGAGCTCGTGAACCGGCTTGACCGGGTTCGCCGAACCGCGCGGCGGCGCCATGGCCTCGACGGCCTCGACGGCCTTGTCCATGAACCCGGTGGCCACGTCGGCGTGCCCCATACCCTGGTGCAGCAGCGCGCTGACCTGCATGTGCATGACGTTGTCGTAGCCGCGGCCTTCGGACTTCTCGCCGAGCGCCTTCTCGGCGGCCGCCAGGGTCTCCTGGTCGCCGGTGCGCGCGGCGCTGAGGCCGGTGGCGAGCAGTTCGACGGTGCGCATGTCGTCGGTCACGGGCCGCACGTCCCACTCCTCGGTTTCTACCGTGTAGCGTGACTGAAGCAGCGGCAGCGCGCCCCGGGCACGCTCGGTCCCGGCGGCACCCCTCGCACCGCCGGCCTCGAAGCCCTCGTGCTCGACCATGGACGCGATGCGATCGATCCACACGCGCGCCTTCTCGTAGTCGCCGCGCTGCAGATCGCCGTACTGGCCCCAGTCCAGCGAGTGAACCGCGTCGCCGAGCGCGTCGCCGGGCTGCCACAGCTCGCGCGCCACGTCGTAGGCCGACTGGTTGTGCCCCGAGACCAGGTCCCACATGCCGTGCTGGATGAAGATGTGCGTGGGCATGTGGCGCGCGTGCGAAACCGCGGGCGCGATGCCGGCGAAGGCGTAGGCCGCCTCCAGCGCCAGCGGCGCGTTGATCGGATGGTCGAAGGAGTGGATGGTGTAGTGGGCCGCGCCGGGGTGGACCGGGTTGTCGTTCAGCAACCCGAGCGCGATCGTGCCCGCGCGGATGTTGTAGCGCTCGGTCACGTTGCCGTTCAGGCGATTGACGCCCAGCAGCGACAGCGCGTAAAAGGCCGCGATCTCGGGATCGTCGGGATACGCCTCGTGCAGGTCGCCCATCGCTTCCATGTACTCGAAGCGGCGCTTGCCGTGGTCGCCGTCGCCCCAGAGGATCTCGACCGCGCGCATGAGCCCCTTTTCGCGCTCGGTCGGCGCCTTGGCGATGCGCTCCTCGGCGGTCGGCGCGAGGCGCTGCAAGGCCGCTCTCGGCTCGGTCGGGTCCATGTTGGTGACCAGAGGGTGATTGTAGGCGAGCGACTCGCCCCAGTACGCCAGCGCGAAGTCGGGATCGATCGCCTGGGCGGCGTGGAACTGCTCGCGCGCCTGCTTCCAGCCGAAGCTGTGCAGGATCGCGACGCCCCGCAGGAAGTGACTCTGGGCCTCGCCCGTGGCCGAGGTCGGGAAGTCGATGACGCCGACTTCGTCGAACTGGGCGGCCGCGGGTTGCGGCGCGACGATGGCAGCGAGGACAAGGGCAGCGGCGGCGGCCGTGCTCCAAACGGTCGTTCTCGATTTCTTCATGGCGATCATCCTCTTGCTTCGGCCGCTCTTTCGGCCATGTGGTTCAAAGCCCGGGGACCAGCCCCCGCGCAGGTGCTGTTCAGGCCTCGGATACTGCCGCGGCCATGTTGTTCAACGCTCTCTCTACAATAGCACGCGGAGAGGCCAGATTCATCCGCATGTATCCATCCCCACCCGTGCCGTAGTTGGAACCCGGGTTGAGGAACACGCCGGAGCGCTCGGCGAACCAGCGCTGCACCACCTTCTCGGCGGTCATGTCGTCGGTGCCCTCGGCGGACTCGCGCGCGGCGGTCTCGGCCGCACCGATTCGATCGGCGAACCCGGAGACGTTCAGCCAGGCCAGATAGGTCCCCTGACCCTTGTTGTGGCGGATGCCCGGGAGGTTGTCGCGGATGTAGGCCTGCGCGTAGTCATGGTTCGCGTCGAGGTACGCCAGCAGGTCGTCGAGCCAGGCGGCGCCCTCGGTGAGCGCGGCGCGGGTCGCGACCATGCCCAGCGTGCTCAGGTCGGCGCGCGCGTTGGCCTTGACGCGTGCCAGCAGATCCGGGTTGGTGGAGTGGAACCACGCCACCTTCATGGCTGCCAGGCTGAACGACTTGCTCGCCGACGTGAAGGTGAGGCTGTTGTCGACGATGTCCCTGTCGGGAAGGCTGGCGAAGGGCGTGTAGGTGTTGCCTTTGGTGACGAAATCGCGGTGGATCTCGTCGGCAAGGACGACCACGCGGTGCTTCAGGCAGATCTCGCCCATGCGCGTCAGGTCCTCGGGCGACCAGCAGTTGCCGGTCGGGTTCTGCGGGTTGCACAGGATGAAGGTGTTGCACCGCCTCACACGCCGTTCGAAGTCGTCGAAGTCGATGGAGTACTTCCCGTCGGCGTCGACGATCATGGGGTTGTCGTCCGTGACCGTGCGGGTGAAGCGGAGGTCGGTGTAGAAGCCGGAGTAGGTGGGTGTATTGAGAACGACGCGGGTGCCGGGGGGCGAGAAGGTGTGCAGCGCGGCGATGAGTCCGGGGTGCACGCCGGTGGTGAAGACGATGGTGGAGGGATCGACCTCGAGGCCGTAGCGGCGGTGTTCCCACTCGGCGACCGACTCGGCGTACGAGGCGGGGCGGGCCATGTAGCCCCAGTTCTCGTGGCTGCACCGCTCGGCGAGTGCGTCCGTGATGCAGGGCGCCGCGCGGAAATCCATGTCCGCGACGCCCATCCCCGCGACGATGTTGTCGCCGAACTGCTCGATCGCACGGTCCCAGCGAACGCTGTCGGTGCCGACGCGGTCGTAGACTTCGTCGAAATCGAAGTCTTCCAGGGTGGCGAGGAGGGGTCGGGGGCGCGGAGGGGTCGTCGTGTGGGCCACGAGCCGGGTGGCGCCGGCCGTGCCGGCCGCACCGAACAGGGCGGTGGTTCCCGCTCGGCGGAGGAAGGTCCTTCGGTTCAGGCCTGACTGTCGCGGCATCGGGTGATCTCCTGGCTCTGGGGCGCCCTTTTGTTGTGTCCGGGCTTCACTTCGCGTTCGGTTTAGAGTGCGAGTTGGCGCCCACCCGCGCAAGAATGGCACCGGATGCCGGTGGGCCGACAGCGCAGCACGGATCTTGCTTCGTGCTTGCGCACAAGAGATCGATGTTTCTATATTTGCGTCGCTTTGTCTCCAAGATCTGTCGCAATACCGTCGGGAAGGAAGCGTGCGACCCGTGCCCCAGCTTGTCTCCTGGCAGTGTGGGAACTCCGACTGCGACTGCCGTCAACCGGTGATCCGTGTCCCTGGTGTGTACACCGCTCCACCAAGGTGCATCCGTTGTGCAACGTCCATGGAGAGGATGCAGCGGCCTGACGTCAGCGCGCCGGCTCCTCCTCGGCCACCGGTTCGTCTGTGTCCGCCGACAGCGCGTCGTGATGCATGAGCGTGTTGAAGAGCAGCGCGTAGGACCCATGGGTGTGTGAGCGCCAGAACGGGTTGAAGGAGAACATGACGACGTGGCCGTCGCCGCGCGGGACATCGACAACCGCGGGCGCGTTGGCCATCAGGCGCCCGTTCCTGAGGCCGCCGCTGATCAGCAGGTCGCCGGGGTTGATGGCGAACCGCATGATCACGCGGATGTGGTCGGTCTGCGCGCCACCGCCGAACCTGCCTCCGGGGGTGTCGTCCTCGTCTTCCTGAGCCTCGCGAAAGGCCTCGACGCCCGCCTCGCCCAGATCGCGGGCCCTTCCCTGCACCACATCCTGTTCGTCGGCGCCGCCGCGGCCGGTCCGGCGTGCCGTCGTGTCGCCGGGGCCGCGGTTCTGGGCGTTCGCGGCGCCCCCACCGCCGAAGAAGCCGCCGAATCCGCCGCCGCCACCACCGACCCGGAACACCGGTGCCGTGTTGAAGGCCACGCCCAGCCTGTCGTAGCCGTAGGCGATCGGGCTCTCGTCGTCGGTGACCCGGGTCGAGAAGACGCCGCCGCGCGCCCAGAGTCCGGGCGTCTCGCGGATGTTCACGCCGTCGGCCAGGCCGAAGTGGATGGGGAGCTGCGATGCGCCGGCCATGGTGACGAACACGCCGCCGGCTTCGACGAAGTGCTGCAGGTGGAGCACGCCTTCGAGGCCGAGGCCGCCGCGCATGTCGTCGGTCGAGGCTTGGCGCCCGATGTTGGGCGTGATCTCGGTGGCCTTCCACGGGATCGGGTCGTCGCCCTGCAGGCCGCGCACGTGGGTCATGGCATTGCCCCGCTGCTGGCCCATGACGATGACGTCGTAGGCGTCGCGGAGGCTGGCGTTGTCGCGCACCTCGTGCACCGAGATGTAGTCGTAGGGGATGCCGTACTCGTCGAGGCCGACGCGTAGCCAGCCCTCGTCCTGGGTGTTCGTCCAGGTGTGGAGGACGGCGATGCGCGGGGTGCGGGTCGCATGCGTGGCGACTTCGATGTCCGAGCGGGTGCGGTGGGCGGTGAAGCCGTACCCGGCGCCGGCGGCCTCGAGGACCGCGCCCAGGTCGACCGTGGGGTTGTCCTGCTCGCGGATGACGAAGGTGCCCGCGTTGAACTCGCGGTCGTCGTCGGTGAAGTCGGCCTCGGCCGCGTGGATGACCAGGTCGTCATGCGCGAAGCGGAAGGCCGCGAGCGTGTTGTCGGCGTTGTAGTTGATCAGATAGGTGCCGCCGCGGCGTCCCTCGACCCCGCCGGCCACCGTGACTGACTCCACCAGCGTCATCTCGGCATCCAGAATCGCCGTGTCCTCGACGCGCACCGTCTGCGCGTTGAAGAGCGGGCCGACCGTCCAGCCCACGTCGTCGTAGGGGCGCGGGTCGTCGGGGTTGTAGTACTGCTTGTTGAGGAGCATGTCGGCGCCCCGTGAGAAGGGCTGGTCCATGCGCACGACGTAGCTGCCCTCGGGATACACCGTCTCGCCGATCTCGATGTCGTCGTCCGCCCGGTGCACCTCGAAGGCGTGGTCGGCCATGAGCTTGAGGAGCCGGGCCTGCTGGCCGGGGCGCGGGTCGTCGGCGGGCAGGACGTAGGCCGCGGGCCCCTCGTTGTGCGCCTTGGCGACCGATCGCTGCGACTTCGCGTAGAAGTTGCGCAGGAACTCGTCGCCGTTGGTGGCGACTTCGTGCATGGCGATGAGGACCGCGCTCTGCTGCAGATTCACGTTGTTGCGGATCCCCCAGACCACTTCCCTCAGCGGCGTGCTCGGGCGGTGCCACTGGCGCTGCACGTTCGAGCGGATGATCCGGGTCGACGCATCACCCGCACCCTGCGTCTCGTAGAAGCGACCGATCGAGTTGCGCATGTGCGCGACCCACATCATGTAGTTGGCGCCCCAGCCGTCGTAGAAGTCGTGCGTGTAGACGCCGGGCACGCCGAACGCCGTCATGTCCTTCACTTCCTTGTAGGCAAGGCGGTTCCACTCGTTGATGACGATCGGGTCGAGCCACGCGTTGTACGGGCCGCGCCCGGTGGAGGTGTAGAGGTGCGAGGCCGACTCGTGGTGGTCGTGGAAGACGGTCGGGCGGTACTCGAGGTAGGTCTGCGTGACTGCGCGGGAGAGCGCGAGCGCCTGCCCGATGTTGTCGCGGTTGTTGTCGTGCGCGACGTACTTGCCCCAGTAGAGCGGCCGCGTGGGCAGGTTCGCGTCGGGATCCTTGCGCTTGCCCATGTGCAGGTCGACGACCTTGGCGCGCCCGTCGGGCTCGATGATCGGGGTCGTCATGAAGATGACGCCGTCGCGGATCTCGCGGATGAAGTCGCTCTCGCCCACGGCCAGCCTGTACGCCAGCTCCATGAACATTTCCGGCGACCCCGTCTCGGGAGAGTGGATCGCGCCTGCGGACCAGTAGATCGGCTTGGCGGCGGCGATGATCGCCTCGGCCTGCTCGGGCGTGGTGACGCGCGGATCGGCCAGGGCGCGGAGCGCGGCCTTGTTGGCTTCCAGCCCGGCGATCGACTCTTCCGAGCCGACCACGACCAGGATCATCTCGCGGCCTTCCTCGGACTCGCCGATCGTGAAGACCTCGACGCGGGGTGAGGCGGCGGCCAGCGCCCGCATGTAGGAGTAGACCTCTTCCGGATAGCTCAGGATGTCGGGCGCGCCGGAGATGTGGCCGAGGTGGTCGAGCGGGGTGGGGACGGTCTCGCTCGCGGGCAGATGGTCCACCAGGGGCGTCGAGAAGAAGGTCTCGGTCGTGGCCTCGCGGATGAGCGCGGTGTATTCCTCGTCGACGGCCTGTTGGGCGGCCAGTGGCGCGGCCGCGAGCGAGAGGGCGGCGAAGAGCGCGGCGAAGAAGGCCGGGCCAGACGATTGACGCTGATTGGGCATCGTGTAGTCCTCATGCAAGTGAGCGCGGGATCCGCCGCGCCGGTGGAAACTTCACCTCATGGAAGCGCCGTGAGCATCATCCATTCTTCGCCGGGCGGTCCGATCGGGCAAGCTGGGGACCGGGTCTTTGCGCCCAGCCGGTGGGTGCACCGCCATGACTTTCGCGCCGAGGACGGCGGCGTACGGTACGTCTATTAGGTTGCCGAAGGGTATCGTATCATTTTGATATCATAACGATATCACTGATTCACCCGTTCGAGCCGCCACACGTCCACATGGTCCAGATCAAGGTCATCCTGGCGGATCGTGGCAATGTACTCCCCACGGAAGACGGGGACGGTGCGGTCCTTGTAGGGGACGGCGGGCACGCTGCCGAGCAGCCTCCCCTCGGGATCGAAGAACTCCCAGCGGTTGCCGGCGGTACGGATGACTTCGACCCAAAGATTCCCGTCGGGAGCAAGGAAGATCTCGTTGATGAATGCCTTCCGGTTCGGACGGGTATAGCGCCGCGGGTTGCAGGAGGCATCCGGCCACCGCTCCCGGGCTTCGTCGAATTCAGCACTTCCGGTGGCCCATTCCTCGTCCGTGACCGGCTCGGGCGGCAGGGTCCGTTCGATCACCCGCAGGGTGTCCCCGTCGCGCCGGGTAACGGCGACCCGGTAGGAGTACCCCCAGGCGGAGTACATGACGCCACCGGAAGCCGGGTGCTGCACGAACTTCGACCCGACCGTGTGGGGGTAGAAGCCCATTCCCCCTTCCCAGTTGCAGATGATCGACTCGATCATTCCCGGCAGATGCTCCGGGGCGGGCATCCAGGACACGGTGTCGCGTGTGCTTCCACGGCTGTCGAGGCCTACCCACAGTGACCCGAGATCAGGATCGACAGCAAACCGGAATGCCTCATTCGCACCGACAGGATAGAAGCGGATCAGGGCGGTGGAGCCGGATAGGCCTCCTGCGGTCCTCCTTTGGCCGAGCCACTCGCCTTCGGCCGAGAATTCGCCGATGCGGCCCAGGGCCGGGTCGAAGGTGAGCAGCCGGTCTCCGACCCACGCGACGGAATAGATACTGTTGAACTCGCCGGGCCCCTCCCCGGTCCGTCCGAACGTTCGGATGTGCGCTCCGTCCAATCCGAATGCGCGGATCTCGTGGTTCACCGCATCCGCAACGAAAACCGTCCTATCGGGCCCCAGGGTGACAGCGCTGACGTAGCCGAACTCGTCCGGAGTCTCCTGGTCCGTAATCGTCTTCGGCCCGATGGAGACAACCGGAGCGAGTCGCCACTCGGGCGGGGTTCCAGTGTTGGTAACTTGGACTACACCGCTGACCGTGTCGAAGGTAGTCGCGAGATCGCCGGCGCGAGATGTGGTGCCCGGTTGCTCGCAAGCGGCTGCCAGAATGGTCGCGAGGACGGGAAGCAGGGTCCCGAACCGCATCATACCCATCATTTCGGATCGAATTCGGGGGTCAACACCAGGATGAGCACGGGCTCCTCGGCGGAGGTGCGAGTCGATCCCAGGACTACCGTCTGGCCATCGCGGATCGTGACTGCAGCTTCGAGATACACTTCCACGGGATCTCTTCTTGCGTTTTCCCTGATGCTCCACGGGACAATGCTGGTGAGGCTCACCTCGACACGGATCGTCGGCGAGGCGGGGCGCGCGGCCCTGACATCCACGCTGAGCTCCCAAGGCACCTCCGAGTCCCCCGCGACGATTCTCTGGGTTCCGTGGCCGTCCCAACGGCGAAGTCCAGTCCGGTTTTCCAGGACGATGCTCAGTACTGGAGTTGATAGGAGCCGATACCCCTGGAAGTTGAAGAGCTTCCTCAGCTCGGTCACCACATCGGCGATCTCGGGGTCCTGCTCCGTGAAGCCATCCGCCTGGACCAGATGGAAGCGGAATCGCACTTGTTGGAAGTCCGCCGTGGTCTCACGCTCCTGAGCACTCGCGACGCCGGCCAGCGGTCCCAGCACCAGTGGAACGATCCACACCGTTAGAATGCCGCTCCGCATCGTCTCAATCATCAGTCGCTCTCCTTCGGGTTGAGAAGCCATATCACGGCGATATCGGGATCGGTGGTAGGAAAGACCACGAAGGGCTTGTCCGCCTCCACGTCCATCTCAGCCATCATGTTCGTTGTGGACGGTGCGCCTGCAGAAGATTCGAGTCCTCCGCTCTCGTCGATTCCCTTGCCGCGCACCAGGATCAGCGCGGCAACAGCAGCCGCGGCTGCGATGGGTGCCAGGGTCCACTTTTTCCACGAGGGTTGACGGCGGGCAGGCGCGGCTTGCCCGAACTCCCCGGCGGGCAGGCTATCACCCAGCTGCTCCGCCATCGCCGAGAGCATGGCGTCCATGTTCCGTGCGTCCCGCGTCCGGTCATCACGATGATCCATCATTCCCCCTCCTTCTCGTATCCCACGCCCTGCGCCAGCATCTCCCTGCGCATCCTGCGGCGCGCGCGCAGCAGGTGTACCCGCAGCGTGTTCGGATTCATCTCCAGCAGGTCGGCGGCCTCCTTCGGCTTCAACCCCTGCAGATCCACCAGATCGAAGACTTCCCGTTGCCGCATCGGCAGCTTCCTCAGAAGGGTCCGAATCAGTCGCAGGGTTCTCTTCATCTCGATGTTGTCGAGCGGATTCTCGAGCCGGGGCGTCGCCGTCTGAGCCAACTGCCCCAGCCTGTCGGCCAACCGCAGATCCCTCTTCTTCCTGTGCTGCTGATCCAGGCTGGCGTTCCGGGTAATCCGGTAGACCCAGCTCGTCACCCTGGAGCGACCGTCGAAGCTGTGTATCGATCCCAACGTTTTCATCAACACGACCTGTGCTACATCCTCCGCATCGTCAGGATCTCCGGTGATCACCAGGGCCCATCGGCAGATCAGAGGACGTAGAGCGCCCGCCAGCCTTCCGAGCGCCTCGCGTTCTCCCTTCCCGGCCCTTTCGGCCAACTCCAGGATCTCTCGGTCAGAGAGCATGGCGCTCTCGGTCCTTTTCTCCGCGTGTGGTTTTCGGGAAGTGAGACTTTGGCGCAGGGCCCAGCGTTTACCTGATGCGCAGGCTCCGTCCCCTCACCCGCCCGAGAGAATTCTAAAGCGGACCACGCGCTGGATGCCCAATTCGTCCGTGGTTACCGCCCAGATGTGATCGCCATCGAAGACCGGGTCGGGGAAGGAGGAGAATCCGTCGGGGGGCACCACCACCCCGAGGTAGGTCCCGTCGGGCTCAAAGACATCGTACCGGACGGGCTCTTCCCAGAGAACGGCGGCCGAAAAGGGATCCTCCGGGTCGTGGTCCTCGTTCTCGACCGGGTGTGCCTCGGTTGCCAGCCTCACCCAGATGCGACCGTCCCTGCCGGCCAGGAGTTCCTGAAAGAACGGCTTGTGCTCCGGAATCTGTGGCCCGTTCCAGTTCCAGTCCGGGTCCGTGTTTCGCATCATGCGCGTAATGCGTTCGCGCTGACCGGCGCGCTCCTCGTCGTGAACCGGGGCCGGGTCGGCGGTACGCTCGATTCGGAGCACGCCGTCGTTCCGGGAGAGGTCGATCCGGTATTCCGAGGACAGGCCGGTGAGGAAGTGGCCGCTGGGGTGGACCGTCCACAGGAATGCGGGGCTGAAAGGAACGCCCCTGCGCGCCACCCCGCTTCCGCTGGCGGAGACGAACTCGGCCGTGAGTGTTGGGGGTTCGTATGCGACCGTCGGTTCAGGAAGCGTATCTACATGCGTCCCATCCGGCCCCACCACGATGACGTGCATGACGAAGCCTTCCCGGGAGAGGTCGCGGGCAACCAGAAACGTGCGACTGCGCGCGTCGGTGTACAGCGGGGACATTGTATAGGTGTTGCCGGCATTGTACCCCCACTGGTCCGTCTGTCCCGCCCCGGGACCGAATACCTCGATGCGCTGGTTGCCTGGGTCGCGCACCACCAGGCGGCTGTCCGGCAACACCGCGATGGCCTCGGCCCGGCTGAACTCGCCCGGTCCCTCACCTCGCCCTCCCAGCGTCTCGACGTAGACCCCGGCGGAGTCGTAGACGCGGACGTGCTGGGCCTGCTCGTCGAACACATAGACGTTCCGGGCGTCGTTCACCGCGATCGACCAGATTCTGCCGAAGAGATACTCCTCGGGCCCGTCCAGCTCGCCGATCGAGACTTCGGGGACCAGGGTGGCTTCCCCAACCCAGGCGCTGCCCGACAGGGTGCGGACTACGGTCGTGTCTCCGATGGTCTCGACGACGGTTGCGGGGCCGGCGGACGAGGAATCGGGGCCGCAAGCGACGAGGGTGGCCAGTGTGATGGTGGCGATGAAGATGCTTGGGGCCCTTGGCAGCATATCACCCGCCTCTCTGGTTTGCATGGGTCGCGGTCCCTTGCGACGCTAACCGGCTGTTCGCTCCAGCGGCCACAGCTGCACCCGCTCCACGCCGAGTTCGTCCGTCGTTGTGCCGAGAATGTAGTCTTCGCCGATCTCTACGACATCCAGGTTGCGTGGCGTCTCCACGAATCCCTGCACACGCCCGCCTGAGTCGAAGACCGTCCAGATGCTCTCGTCCTGCCCGGGGAAGCTGTATTCCTGCACCCACAGGTAGCCCAGAGGATCGGAGTGAAGGGCGGAGAATGCGGGAAAGAAGTCGACCAGCGTCATTCCTTCGAATAGTGCGCTGAGTCGCGCCTGGTCTTCCTCGGACCTGTCGGCGTAGCTGTCCGTAAACCAGGCGTCCAGTTCGGCCTGAGTGGGAGGCCGCAGTTCGTGATCGCGGCGGACGATCTTTGCCAGGACTCCGTCGCTGTCGTAGGCCCGGATCTCGTAGCTGTCGTTCGCGGAGACGACGGCCAGCGGACCCCACACGGTTGCAAGGACCGACCTGCCGAACGGGTGGGGACGCCCAGCCGGACCAGTCGGCGAAAAGTACCATTCGTCTCCGGGTTGGGTTCCCAGGGAGGCGCGAATCACTCCGGTGGGCGCGATCACGGCAAACTCGGCTTCCTGCCGCCGCAGAGTCGATCCGCCAGCTCCAAAGTTCATTCCGATCAGGAGGCTGGGCTTTCCGAGGATTTGGCCGTCCGGCATGAGTCCAAGGAACGAGAAGCGGCCCTCTCCCAGCGTGGCGGTGCGGCCGGGCTTGCCATCCGCGTCGAAGACAACGATCTGGCCGCGCCACCAGGCGGCCGCGACGATCGAGTCGCCGGGCCAAGTGCCGACCGCCTCCGGATCCCACTGGGCGAACTCGCCCGGGCCCTCACCCAGCGCTCCCCAGCTCTCCAGGTAGCCGCCGTCCGCCGAGAAGAACCGGATCTCGCTCGTGCCGCCGTTGGCAACCGCGATGCGCCCATCAGAAAGTCGGGTGGCATCCTCGACACCGTAAAGCTGGTACACCTCGTCCCCCTCCAGAGCGCCGATCGACACCGCCGGTGCCTCGCCGACCCGCCAGCCCAGCCGCGATCCGGCGGCCGGCCGCGCGTTCTCGACGATCGTGACCCCCGCGCTGTCGCGGACCTCCGACCGCAGCGCCGACCCGGAGTCGCTCCCGGTACCGCAGGCGGCGGACAGAAGGACGACCAATCCCGCAACTCCGATTCGCAAAGCTCTCATCACGTCCGCATTCTTCATCAGTCCGTCCAAACAAGGGGAGCCTGCCATGCAATGCTTGACCTCCGTTAGACACACCGTAACCGCGCTTCTGTTGCTTAACTGCGCCGCCGCCCTCCCGGGCGTCACACCCGCTCCCGCCTCGGCCCAGACCGATGTCCGCCAGCGATTCGGCGTCACCACCCCCATGCGCGACGGCGTCGAACTCGTCTCGGACCTCTGGCTGCCGGGCGAAGAGGGACCCTACCCCACTGTGCTCGTCCGCACGCCGTACCTGAAGGCGAAAGCCCGCTGGATGAACCTCGGCCACGCCTTCGCGCGCAACGGGTACGCCTTCATCGTACAGGACGCGCGCGGGCGCGGCGATTCGGGCGGCACCTTCGATTTCTTCTTCGCCGACGCCGAGGACGGGTACGACACGATCGAGTGGATCACGCGGCAGGACTGGTCGAACGGCCGCATCGGGATGATGGGGGGCTCCTACCGCGCCACGGTCCAGTGGCTGGCCGAGCGCGAGGGCGCACCCCTTACCTGCATATTCCCGCAGGCGCCCGCCGCCCGCTACCTCGACGAGATCCCCTACACCGGCGGCGCCTTCCGCATGGAATGGGCACTTGGATGGATCAACGGGACATCGGGCCGCATCGGGCAGAACGAGAACGCGATGCTCACCGACCGGGACGCCGTCTTCGCGCACCGTCCGATTTTGACGATGGATTCGGTGATGGGCCGCGTCATGCCGCTCTACCGCGACTTCCTGGCCCACCCGACCGCGGACGCCTACTGGGACCGCATCCTCTTCGACGACGAGGACTTCACCGGCATGGACGTCCCCTCACTCACGGTCACCGGATGGTACGACGCCGACCAGCCCGGCGCCTTCCACTACTGGCGCGGGATGCGCGCGCACTCCCCCGCCGCCGACCGGCAATACCTGCTCTCAGGCCCGTGGGATCACGGCGAAACCCGCACAGGCGGCACCCCGGTGATCGGCGAACTCGACCGCCCCGGATCGGTCGTCGACATAGACGGTTTGGCCATGGAGTGGTTCGACTGGTGTCTGAAGGGCGATGGTTCCGGCGACTTCGACTTTCCCCGCGCCCGCATCTACCTGACCGGGTCCGGCGGGTGGAGAGAGTTCGACGATTACCCGCCCGGCGAGATCGTCGAGCGCAACCTCTATTTCCACAGCGGCGGCAGCGCGAACAGCCTGCACGGCGACGGCACCCTCTCCTGGGACGCCCCCGGCGACGAACCGCCCGACCGTTTCACCTACGACCCGCATCACCCGGTGCCCTCCGCCGCTGGGGGTGACGGCACCGACCAGCGCGCCGTGCAGCGCCGCGACGACGTCCTCGTCTACACGAGCGACATCCTCGACGAGCCCCTGACCGTGCTCGGCAAGGTCTTCGTCGTGGTGCACGCGGCCACCGACGCGCCCGACACCGACTTCACCGCCAAGCTCACCGACGTGTATCCGGACGGACGGGCCGTGAAGCTCGCGGTCAACCCGGCGGGCGTGATCCGCGCGCGGTATCGTCTCGGCCGCGACCGGGAGGTGCCCATCGAGCCGGGAACGCCGCTGCGCTACGAGATCGAACTCTTCGACCTCGGCCACACCTTTCTCCCCGGCCATCGCGTGAGGATCGAGGTGTCGTCGAGCGCGTCGCCCTTCATCAACCCCAATCAAAACACGGGCAATCCGGTCGCCACGGATATGGAATGGCGGATCGCGCGGCAGACGGTCTACCACGACGGGGAGCGGGCGTCGCATGTGCGGCTGCCGGTGCTGCCGGGGAACTAACTACAGCGCAGTAACAAGGGCAACGAATGCACCTGGAGATTGTGCACCGATTGGCAATGTATCCATTATTGCATCCATTCATTCGACGTCGTATCTTCACTCCTCAGTAGTTACCGGGCGGTCTGAGGGACCGTGACCCCCACAGGAGGAGTTGACAATGCGAACGGCAGGACTCGGACTCATCGCGGCATTCCTGTTGGCCGTAGCCCCACTGGGGCTCGACGGCCACGCAAGCAAGACAGCTACCGACCCGGGAGGTGGCGCCGGCATTGAAGCGGCGCCGGGCTCGTTCGCAGCACTTGCCCGGCTGATCCGAAGCGACGCTAGGGTGCTCCGGCAACAGGCAGAGGTGGCCGGCACAGTCGTGGACGGGAGTTCGCTGCGACCCGTAGCGGGCGCGCAGGTCGTCGCGGCTGGCACCCAGATCGGCGGACTCAGTGATGGGCGGGGACGTTTTCGCCTGACGGGCCTCACCGGCGAAACGGTGACGCTCCGTGTCGTGATGCTCGGGTACAAGGATGTGGAGCAGGTCGTCCAGATGGGCGACCTGGGAGTCAGGGTCGTGCTTCAGTCAACCGCGATCGTACTCGATCAGATCATCGTCACGGGCACGCCTGGAGAAACCAGAACCCGGACTATCGGAAACGCGGTGGGCAAGCTGGACGCCGCCGAGATCACGGAAGTCGCGCCGACGTCCAATGTCCAGGACGTTTTGAGTGGCAGGATCCCGGGAGTGGCGGTCCTCACCGGCCAAGGCAATCTGGGTACCGGAGGGGTGACCCAGGTTCGCGGGCTGGCGACGGTCTCGCTGACGAACGAGCCTCTCATTTTCGTCGACGGCGTCCGCGTAAACAATGATCCGAGGGCGGGTCCGTCCATCCGTGGTGGGCGCCAGGTGTCTCGTATCAACGATTTCAGTCCCGAAGACATCGAGAGTATCGAAGTCATCAAGGGGCCCGCGGCAGCGACGCTGTACGGGACCGAAGCTTCCAACGGCGTTATCCAGATCATCACCAAGCGCGGCAACAGGGGGGAAGCGCAGTTCGATCTCACCGTTAGGCAGGGAGCCAACTGGCTGTCCGACCCGGGTGGAAGGCTCCCCACGAACTACTGGACCGACCCCGCGACGGGACAAATCGTGTCGCTCAACCTCTTCGAGCAGGAGGAAGCACTGGGTGATCCGATGTTCCGAACGGGAATGGTCCAGGGCTACACCGCTTCGTTGAGCGGGGGCAACCAGTCGTTTCGGTACTACCTCTCGGGCCAGTATGACGATGAGCAGGGGATCGTCAGCTACAATTGGCGGAAGCGCTACAGTACCAGGATCAACCTTACCGCAACGGTGAGCGACAGGCTGGACGTCACGTCCAACATCGGCTTCGTGCGCAACCATATGCGACTGGGGCAGGCAGCCAACGGCTGGGACCTGATGGGCCAGATCCATTGGGGATCGCCCAGTCGGGCAAGTGGATCGACCCGCGGCTTCCTGCGGGCGACGCCGCAGGCTGTCGCGACGATCGAATCGTATGCCGAGATCGACCGCTTCACCTGGAGCACGAATGTCAATCATCGACCGTTCGATTGGCTGACTCACCGGCTGAACGTCGGTGCCGATGTGGGTGACGAAACCAACTCGATACTCTTCCCCCGGCACCCGACCGGTGATGCTTTCTTCTTTGGCGGGGCCAGCCTCGGTGACAAGAATCTGGAACGTCGACGGTCGACCTTTGCCACCTTCGACTGGGCGGCTACGGCCAACTTTGACCTGACCGAGGGAATCAGCACCGCCACCTCGGCGGGCTTTCAGTATTACAGCCGACGTTTCGAACTGAACAGCGCGCGGGGGAGAGTTTTCCCGGCACCTTCCGTGACCACCATCGACGGAGCGGCAACCACGTTTGGCGGCGAGGACATCCTCGAGAACAAGACGGTCGGGCTGTATGTGCAGGAACAGGTGTCGATCAACGACCGCGTGTTTCTGACGGCGGCGGTCCGGGGCGACGACAACAGCGCCTTTGGGGTCAACTACGACTTCGTCACCTATCCGAAGTTCAGCGCGACCTGGATCGTCAACGAGGAATCGTTCTGGAATGTCGGTTGGCTCAACGCCCTGAAGCTTCGCAGCGCCTGGGGCCAGGCGGGTCAACAGCCAGATGTCTTTGCGGCCGCGCGACTATACCAACCGGCCACCGGTCCGGGTGACGCGTCCGTGCTCACGCCCGAGAACATCGGCAACCCGGACCTGAGGCCGGAAAAGGGCCAGGAGTTGGAGTTCGGGTTCGATGCAGGCCTGTTGGAAGACCGGATCGGTGTTGCATTCACCTACTACGACCAGCGCACCAAGGACGCGATAGTGCAGCGCCAGGTCTCTCCGTCCTCCGGTTTCCCTGGCAGCCAGTTCGTGAACATCGGCGAGATTCGAAACAAGGGAATCGAGCTGGGTTTGACCAGCGTCCTGGTCCAGCAGGGCGGGCTGAGCTGGGATCTCGGAATGACACTCAGCACCAATACCAACGAGGTCCTGAGTCTCGGCGATCTGTCAACGCTGTCGGCGGGCGGGTTGCAGCAGCACAAGGAAGGCTACCCAGTCGCGGGATACCACTTCAAGAACGTCGTGAGCGCGACGCTGGACGGGTCCGGAAACGTTACGGAGTCGCTCTGCGAGTCCGAGAGTGGGTCACCGGTACCCTGCGCCAGCGCCCCGCGAGTGTTCATGGGGCGACCGAATCCAGCTTGGCAGGGCAACGTCACCACAACCCTGAATCTGTTTGGATCCCTGCGCCTATTCGCGAACGTCGAATTCAAGGGAGGGCACCACCTCATCAGCGGAGACATCGGCGCGGCTCACGTCCTGCTGCGCAACAGCCAGGCAGTCCATGAACGGACAGACCCCATCCTGATGGCGTTGGCAAGCGCGCGGATGTGGCGAGAGTCGGGCTATATGGACGCGAGTTTCGCAAAGCTGCGCGAAGTATCGGCGTCCTACACGTTGCCGGATGATCTCGTTACGCACATTGGGGCGTCCCGAACCACAGTCACCCTCGCCGGGCGCAATCTCCTCACGGTCTGGCAAGCCACCAAGGACATCTTCGGCCGCGAGGTTCTCGATCCGGAAAACCGGCTTACGTCTTCTGAACTCACCGGTTACTTCCAGACCGTTCTCCCCCAGTACGCGTCGTTCGTAGCGACAGTGCGGGTGCAATTCTAGGAAAACCCAATGAGAGTATACAACGCTAAGACTGCGATCATTCTCTGCTCGGTCCTGGCTGGGTGCGATACCCTGCTGGAAGTCGAGCTTCCCACCCGCGTGCCGGCCGAGGCGCTCGACGACCCCGCCATGGCGGCAGTGCTCGTTGGAGGAGCGGTCGCCGACTTCGAGTGCGCCTACGCGAACTATGTTGCCGCCACGGCGCTCCTTACCGACGAACTGATCATTTCCACCGAGTTCATTGCGCCGACGAGCTGGGATCTGCGCAGCATTACCGCAGACAACGGGAACCTGGGTACCGCCGGCTGCAATGCCTTCGGGTTCGGTCTGTTCCAACCACTGTCAACCGCTCGATTCCAGGCCGATGATGCACATTCGCGCATCGAGGCCTTCCCGGACGCCGATGTTCCGGGAAAAGGCGCGCTGCTCGCATCCGCTTCGGCCCATTCCGGCTATGGCCTGACCCTGCTGGGAGAGGCGTTCTGCCGCGCCGCGGTGGACCAGAGTGCGGCCTTGCAACCACGCGACGTGCTGGCCATGGCCGAGCAACGCTTCGATGTGGCTGTGCAGGAGGCGCAGTCTGCAGGTGACCAGGACATACTTGGCATGGCCCGTGTGGGGCGTGCCCGTGTGCGCCTCGACCTGGGGGACATGGCTGGTGCTGCTTCGGATGCCCGGGAAGTGCCGGAAGGCTTCGTCAAGATGTCCACCTACTCCGGCGCCAATGCGCGCCGGGAGAACACCCTGTGGGTCTACAACCACCGCGACATCATGGTGTCGGTCGATCCGCGGTTTCGGGGACTGGTCGTGGACGGCATGCCGGATTCTCGCGTCCCCGTCCGGGACGGTGGGAGAGTCGGCCACGATGGCCTCACGGCTCTATGGCTACAACTGAAGTATCCGCAAGTGGGAAGCCCGATACGGCTCGCGTCATGGGAAGAAGCCCAACTGATCATCGCCGAGGCCGAAGGTGGGGAGAGCGCCGTGGAAGCGATCAACAACGTGCGGGCGTTGTACGACCTCCCCCCCTTCACTGGAAGTGCCCCGGACGAGATCCAGGCCGAGGTTCTCGAGGCGCGCAAGCGGGGTCTGTATCTCGAGGGACATCGGCTGAACGACATGCTTCGCCATGGGCTCGAGTTCGACAGCGGGTTGAATCACAAAGGAGTTCCCTACGGAAGCACGACTTGCCTTCCACTTCCCGAGGCTGAGGTCCTGAGCAATCCGAACATCTCCAGCTGAGGTTCTACCCATGACATCGAGACGAGGCGCACGGCCCGGGTTCCGCGCGATGAGCCCACAGCATTTGTTTGCAGCCCTATGCCTGATGGAGATCCTGGGCACGCCCGCCGGTTCCGTCGAGGCCCAGCGCCAGCTAATCGACCACCCGATGACGGTGGAGTACGACGTCCGGGTACCCATGCGGGACGGGGTCTCGCTGTCAGCGGATGTGTACCGGCCCGCGGAATCGGGGCGTCTCCCGGCGGTGCTAACCCTTACGCCCTACAACAACAACAGCGACGCCACGCTCGACGAGGCGTGGCGCTACGCGTCGCGTGGATACGGTTATGTGGCAGTGGATGTACGGGGCCGCTACGACTCCCAAGGCGAGTTCAACGCGTGGTACGACGATTCGGAGGATGGTAGCGACCTGATCGACTGGATCGCCGCGCAGGAGTGGTCGGACGGGCGGGTGGCTACATCGGGTGGGTCGTACAGCGGCATGAACCAATGGCTGATGGCTAAGCAGAACAATCCGCACCACGTGGCAATTCTCGGATACGTAGCCCCGAAGGACAGCTTCCGCGATCTGGTGCGGTGGAACGGGGTGCCAAAGCTCGACCTGATCTACACCTGGATGATGGGAATGGACGGGCGGGTGAATCAGTCGCGAGCCGGGTGGAACTGGAGTCAGGCGATGCGCGGGCTTCCGCTGCATACCCTCGATGAGGTGGTGGGCCGGGACATGCCCGTGTGGCGCGCATGGATGGAGAACGACACGGAGAGCGCTTGGTGGGATCCGATTTCCATGCATGACTCGTACGGGAACTTCGACGTGCCTTCGTTCAACGTGACCGGCTGGTTCGACGGGCAGGTTCAGGGCACGTCGAAGCACTTCGCCAGCGCGGTCAAGACCGGTGAGCCCGGGGATCACGTGTTGATCATCGGGCCCTGGCTGCACGGCGTGAACCGCAACCGGACGATCGGGCTGAGGGACTACGGACCGGACGCGATCATCGAACTGGATGCGCTGCGGGACGCGTGGCTGGATCATATGCTGCTGGGGGCGCCCCGGCCGGATTTGCCCAACGTGCTGTACTTCCTGCCGGTGGCCAACGAATGGCGTGAGGCGGACGCCTGGCCAATCCCGGGGACGCGCTTCACGGAGTATTACCTGGCGAGCGAGGGGAACGCCAACACGCTGTTTGGTGATGGAGAGTTGGTGGGTAGCGCGCCGGGGTCGGTGGGGCATGACGCGTTTGCCTACGATCCGGCCAACCCGGTGCCGACGGTGAGCAGCCGCACGTCCGGTGCGCGGGGCGGGATCGCACAGGGATCCGTGGACAATCGGGCCGTGGAGACTCGCGACGACGTACTCGTGTACACCGGGCCGGTGCTGGGCGAGCCGGTCCAGATCACGGGGCCGATCCGCGCGACCATCTACATGTCCACCGATGTGCTCGACACGGACATCACGGTGAAGCTGCTCGATGTGTACCCGGACGGCAGGGCCCTCAACCTGAGCCACGGGATCGCGCGTGCGAGCTTTCGCACGGGTTATCACCGCATGGAGCCGATCGAACCAGGCGAGGTTTACGCGATCGAGGTGGAGATGCTCCCGGGCTCGAACGTCTTCCAGTCCGGACACCGTATACGGATCGAGGTGTCAAGCAGCAATTTCCCCAACTTCGCGCGCAACTTGAACACGGGGAAAAGCTCGGACACGACCAGCGAGATGCGGGTGGCACACACCCGGGTCCATCACTCGACGGAACACCCGTCGCACATCGTCCTGCCGGTGGTCCCCGCAGGCACGACGCGGCCATGGCGGTGAGGTTGGGCACGAATCCCAAGTCCGATCCGGGTTTGGCGGCCGAGGCCCGTCAGCTGCACGACACCCTTATCGTCGTGAACGGACTCGACGCGTCTGAACTCAAGAGTGAGCTGATCCCGAACCTTCAGGCCGGCGGCGTGACGGCCAATCTTGTCACCGGGCTGCGCAACGGTGTGCGCCCGCTGACCACGGTGGCCTCGCCTCACCTGCACTTCCTGCGGTCACACGGCGATACGCTGGCCCACGCCACCAGCGTGGCCGACATTCTCCGCGCGCGGGATGCGGGAAGGATCGCGATCGTCCTCGGCTGGCAGCGTTCCGACTACCTTGCCGAGGATGTGGACCGGCTTCTCGGTTTTCACCGCTTGGGACTTCGGAGCGCCGGACTCACCTACAACGTCGGGAACTTTGTGGGCTCGGGGTGCGTCGATCCGGAGCCCGGCGGACTGAGCCACTTCGGCGTCGAGGTCGTGCGAGAAATGCAGCGCCTGCGGATCGTGGTCGACATCGGCGGCCACTGTAGCGAGGCCACCTCGTTCGACGCGATCGAGTTTACGACCGGGCCAGTCGTGTGCAGTCACACCAACCCGCGAGGTCTGCGGCCAGGCAATCCACGCACGATGACCGACGCACTCATGCGTGCGATCGCCGATCGGGGGGGCGTGATCGGGATCACCGCCTTCAACTTCTTCCTGGTGCCAGCCGGCCTCGCGACGATCGACGACTACCTCGCCCACGTGGAGTACGTAGTGCGCCTCGTCGGTCCGAAACATGTCGGGATCGGCCTCGATCAGATTATCGGACGGGTGGTTTCGGGCCCGGTCGACCCACGTCCCTTCCCGCCCGCGGCCTATCCACCCCGCTACGAGGACTGGATCTACCCGGACGAGTTGAGCGACTTCACAGGCGCGCCGCTGATCACCGCCGGTCTGCTGGCACGCGGTTACAGCGACGACGACATTGCCGACATCATGGGCCTGAACTGGCTGCGCGTGTGGGAAGAGGTCTGGGGAGCGTGACGTGACGATCTCTCGGCGAGGATTTCTGGAACTGAGCGGATCGGGGGCGCTGGCATCGGCACTCGGAGTGTCGGCGTGTGGTGTGGATGGAGCGGGAGGAGAGAACGACGTCGGCGGCGACGGCGGGGTGAATCGCCAGGGGGCGGCTCCGGTGATCGACGCTTCCGTGCCGTTGGCCTCGCCGGATCGCGGCGTTGCGGCCGTCGGCGCCCATCTGGCATCCATCGCTGCAACGGGGGTGTCGTGCGCGTTCGTGCCTGTCGCCACGGTGGAGCATTTCGACGCGGCGCTGCACAATCTGCTGGCACTGCATGGTATGAGCGGCGGGGCTGACGCTGCGGACGGGGCCAACTGGCACCTCGTGGATGCGCCGACGCAACTGTCTGCGCTGGCGACCGGCCGAATCGGCGTCGTACCGACGTTCCAGGGCCTTCAGATGGTCGAACAGGACATCGGGCTGATCCGCGGCTTCCGGGAACTCGGCGTCGGGGTCATGGCGATCACGCACAACTGGAAGAACTGGAACGGAGACGGTTGCCTCGAGCGCACCGATCTCCCGCTCACGGGACTCGGGCGGCTGGCAGCGCGCGAGATGAACGCGGCGGGCGTTCTTGTCGATCTAAGCGGTGCCGGCGTGCGGACGAGCCTAACCGCTATCGACGAATCGCAGGCCGCGGTCGTCTTCACGCATTCGAACGCTCGGGCCGTGTACGCTCACCCCTGCAACCTGACCGATGAACAGATTGATGCCTGTGCGGCGCGCGGTGGGGTGATCGGTCTGAGCGCATTCCCCGCGCTGGTCGCAGACCGCCCGGATCCTCTCCTGGAAGATTTCCTCGCCCACCTCGATTACCTGCTCGATCGGGTCGGACCGGACCACATCGGGCTTGGACTGGACTTCGACGACCGGCCCCGGAAGCGGTACGGGTTCGATCCGCTCCCCGACCCGCCGTACACCTTCCCGCGGGACTTGTCAGGAACCGCGGATCTCGACAATGTGCGAGAGGCGTTGGAAGATCGAGGTCTTGGCTCCTCCGAAAGCGGTCAGGTGATGGGCGGAAACTTCGTCCGCGTGCTCCGAGCGGCGTGGGGAGGGTGAAGACGGACCGGCCGTAACTTTGTGGCCACGGCCGGTGTAAGAGGGAGCGTGTGACAGAAGTCCTCGACTCTCTGGGCGGGTGTCATGAAGAAAGCATGGTTACTGTTTCTGGCACTTTTGCTCGCACTGCCAGGGTGCGAAGGCAATCCTGCGCCAGACGAAGAAGCTGTGGTGCTGGTTCACGGTCTGGGGCGCTCGCGGACATCCATGATGGTTCTGGCCCAGCGGCTGGAGTGGGCCGGCTACGGCGTGGTCGTGGTCGGGTACAAGTCGCTCAGCGCTGATTTTCCTGAGCAGGTGGCGACCGTCAGGTCGACGGTCGAGCGGTGCTGCGGCGAGTCGCCCCGGATTCACTTTGTGGGGCATTCGCTGGGGGGATTGGTGATCCGCGGGTATCTGGCCGAGACCCCGCCCGAACAGCTGGGGCGCGTCGTGCTGCTGGCGCCGCCGAACCAGGGCAGCCTCTTCGTGGATTGGCTGGAGGAGATCCCGGTCGCCACGGAAGTGCTCGGGCCGGTGGGCAGCTCACTTGGGACTGACAGCACCGATATCCCGGCGACCCTGCCTCCGCCGGACTATGAGATGGGCATCATCGCGGGGAACCGTGCCATCCACCCTATCGGCCACCTGGCGATCCCGGGCCCGGACGATGGGATTGTGAGCGTGGAGCAGACGCGGGTCGAGGGCGTGCCCGTGATCGTGTTGCCGCGGTCGCATGCGTTCATCATGAGCAGCAGGTACACGGCGGAAGCGGTAATCGAGTTTCTGCGGACGGGGGAGTTCGGGGAGATTCCGGCTGCGCTTAGGTAGGCCACCTTCGATTTGGCCAGGGAAGGGTCGGTCACGGCGGTCCGATCAGGGGTCTGGTGGTCCCGCGGAAACGACGTGCGTCACGCCCATGCTTGGATGGGACGCCATTGCGGACGAGATGCCGGAATCAGTCCCATCCCGCTATTGGACCGCCCGCGAAACGGATCCACCTTCGTTCGCGCGACAGGGGGCCTGCGAATGCCGCTCGTCGCAGTATGTTGGCCTGATGCTGCGCGAGGCAGAACTCGTCGACGACTACAGCTCGGCAGGCAAGTTGCCGATCGTGGTACCAATCGTGATCTACAACGGGTCAATGCCTTGGAAAGCTGAAATGGACCTGGCCGACTGGACCATCCCGGACGCCGGACTGGCCCTCAAGGATGTACTTGGCCTCCAGATGCAACGAAAGTATATTCTGGCCGACCTGAAGATGCTGAAGCCTGCGGACCCGCCCTCCGACAATTGGTTCTCGGTGCTGGTCGAGTGGGAAAGTGCCCGCTGGTCCTGGGACTCGGCTCGCTTGGGCAAGCTTTGGCAAGCGGTACTGACTTCCGGCGACGAAGGTATCATTCGCGGTTTTCGCGCTCTCAGACAGCAGATATCTCCATGGCTGCGAATCCCCGATCCAGAGCCCGGTGAAGCGAGATCCCGGCAGAGGAGGAAGACGATGATCCGACACGAAGAGACTTGGCTCGCAGAGAACCTGCGGAAGCGAGACGAAGAGCTGCGCCAGGAAGGACGCCAGGAAGGACGCCAGGAGGGGCGCCAGGAAGGACGGCGGTCACTGTTGCGCCAATTGGCGCTCCAGGAATTCGGTCCAGACGGAGTTTCCGAGCTCTCCCGTTTGCTCGACGAGCGATCCGACTCGGATCGTCACGGAGTACTCGCTCGGGCGATCATCGAGTGCGAAACGGTCGCGGAGTTCATCGCCCGGGCTCGGGAGCTTTAGGGTTTTTTGAGTTGGCTACAACCGGTCGCTCGATGCGCCACACATCCACATGGTCCAGTTCCAGGCTGTCCTGGCGGATGGCGAGAAGGTGGTCGGTCCCGAATGCCGGCACCGAGTACTCCTTCCACTCGACCAGAGGCACGCTTCCGAGCATCCGGCCTTCGGAATCGAATACGTCCCAACGGTTTCCGGCTGTGCCGAACGCCTCGACCCATAGTCTGCCGTCGGGAGCAATCCTGATCTTGTTGATGAAGGGCTTTGTCGCAGGCCGTACAGGGCGAGGAGGTTCGCACGAAGCGCCCCGTCGCTCGCGGAGACCGGCCGCAAATTCGTCGGCGACGACCGCCCATTCCTCGTCCGAAAGTTCCTCGACCGGGAGCGTTCGCTCGATGATGCGGAGCGTGTCCGCCCCGCGGGTGAGCGCGATGCGGTAGATGTCGGTCTTGGCCTGGTACATCGTGCCGCCCGGACCCGGGTGCAGTGCAAGCTTGGGGCCGTAGATGTTCTCGAAGAACCACAACCACCCGTTGTTGTATTCGCATGTGATGCTGTGGTCCCAGGGATCCTCCGGAGGGTGGATCGTGTCGCCGGTTTCGCCCGCGCTGTTCTGACCGACATGGACGAACGACAGCCCGGTGGGGCCGGGGACCAGGCTTTGGGAATAGGCCTCGTCGCCACCTACGGGGGCGAGTCCCTCCCCGGGGCCGGTGCCGCCCCAATAGCCGGGAGCGACTCGTTGGCCGAGTGGCTCGCCTGCGGACGAGAACTCGTTGATGCGCCCGCCGATCAGGTCGATTGCGAGCAGGCGGTCTCGGACCCACGCCAGCGAGTTGATGTGCCCGGGGAACTCGCCGGGCCCTTCGCCGTCGCGGCCGAAGGTGCGGCGGTGTTCACCGTCGAGACCGAAGACTCGTATCTCCAGGTATTGCGAATCGCCCACGTACACCTCGCCACCTGGTCCCAGCATGGCAGTTGTGACCTGGCCGAATTCTTCAGGGCCACCGCCGCCGACCGCGAGGGATTTTGGCCCAATGGTCGTCTCGAGGGTCAGTTGCCACTCCGGGGCCGCGCCCGAATTGATGACGTGGACGACCCCGTTGACGGTGTCGATCGTGGTGGTCAGATCGCCGGCGGCAGGCGCCGGGTCGCTCGAGCAGCCGGCCATGACAGGCGTGAGCGAGAGAAGAAGGAGAACATTCGGCGCTCTCGTCCCCGGCAAATCGCACATCATGAATCCTCCTCAGCCACCCGCCTCCCGCCACTCGGCCAGCAGCCCCGCCTCGGTGGCGCGGTCCAGGCCGGTGCGCAGCCGGAACTCGCCCGCCGCCTCCCGGCTCTTGTGCCAGTCCAGCGTGTCCTCGGCGATCACCGCCAGCGACCGGAACTTCAGCCCCGCAGCGATTCCGCGGCTGCTGTCGATGCGTCCGTAGTTGAGGTAGCGGCCGCGCGGCGGCTGCCAGAACGGCAGCTGCTGCTGGGGCATCTGGCCGCGTTCGGCGAGGAAGTCCCAGTCCACCCAGGTGAATGACACCGGGGTCGAGGTGATCGCGCGAATGCCGTACACCAGTTCGGCGGCCGACAGCGGCGCGCCGGGGCCCACGCTGTTGAAGATGCCTGCCGTCTGCTGCTCGAGCAGGTGGATGTAGAACTCCGACAGGTCGCGCACGTCGATGAACTGGACGGGGTCGGTGGGATCGCCCTGAACGAGGACTTCGCCGCCGGCGTCGATCCGGTCCGGCCAGTAGGTGAAGCGGTCGCTGCGGTCGCCGGGGCCGACGATGACCGGGGGCCGCACGATGAGGGTGCGCGCGCCGAAGCCCTCCTCGACCGCGCGCTCGGCGAGAACCTTCGCGGGGCCGTACGCGGTCCACTCGCTCTCGGGGAGATCCCTCGGGCCGATCGGCGCGTCCTCGTCCATGACATCGGCGGTGAAGTCGGTGTAGACCGCGCGCGTCGAGGTGAAGAGGTACTGGTCGGTGGCGTCCTTGAGGAGGCCGACCGAGAGGCCGACCTGGTGGGGCGTGTAGCCGGAGTTGTCGAGGACGGCGTCCCAGCGCCGCCCTTCCAGCGCGGTGAGGTCGCTGTTGCGGTCGCCCACCAGCTTCTCCACCTCGGGAAAGAGGTGGGTGTTGGTGCGGCCGCGGTTGAAGAGGGTGATCTGGTGGCCGCGGGCGAGCGCGTGGCGCACGACGTGGGGGCCGATGAAGCCTGTGCCGCCGAGGATGAGGATGCTCATGGCGTCCTGGCGGGGTGGGCCCGCGAGATCGCCGAGGCCGGGCCGGGCCTCCGGTTCCGCGCCGGGGCCGGGCCGGGCCGCTGCCTGCTGCGCCGTCCCGAGGCCAAGTGCCGCGGTGCCCGCCGCGATGCCCGCATGCCCGATGAATTCACGCCTTGTAGTCACTGGTGGTTGCTCCTGTCTGGTTCGCGTCGCCGTATCGGCTGGGTCGCACTCCACCCACAATACTCCTCCCGGCTGCGGTTCCGCACCTTCTGTTGGGGGAACCGGCCGGTCGTTATTGATTGAGACGAAATCATGTCCCCCGTTAGACCCCGCTTTGGAGACAACCGTGTACCGCACCGAACGCCGCCGCCCATTCCCGAGCCTTGCGCTGCCTGCCGCGTGCGCCCTGCCTGACGCCGGGGCGCTGGCCGCCTTCCTGCTGGCCCTCGCCGTTGGGACGCTGCCATCCGCCGGCCCCCTCCACGCCCAGGACGCCGCGCCCGACCCCATGGCGCAGGCCACCGCCGCGCTCGAGTTCCGGACCGTCGGCCCCACGATCATGGGCGGACGCGTCGCGGACCTGGCGGTTGTCGAGGACGACCCGCGTATCTTCTACGTGGGCGTCGCGACGGGCGGCGTGTGGAAGACCGAGAACGCGGGAATCACCTTCGCGCACGTCTTCAGGGACGAAGCGACGGCGTCCGTGGGCGACGTGACCGTGGCGCCGTCCAACCCGAACGTGGTCTGGGTGGGAACCGGCGAGCCCAACAACCGGCAGAGTTCGCCGTGGGGCAACGGGGTGTACCGTTCCACCGATGCCGGGCGGACGTGGACGCATCTGGGGCTCGAGGACACGCACCACATCGCGCGCATTCAGGTGCATCCGCGCGATCCCGACGTGGCGTACGTCGCCGCGGTCGGCCACCTGTGGGGACCAAACCCGGAGCGCGGGGTCTACCGCACGACCGACGGCGGCCAGAGCTGGGAGCGCGTCCTCTTCGTCGACGACGACACCGGCGCCACCGAGCTGGTGATGGACCCCGGCGACCCCCGCACCCTCTTCGCCGCCATGTATCAGCGCCAGCGGCGCGCCTGGGGGTTCAACGGCGGCGGCCCCGGCAGCGGCATCTACCGCACGACCGATGGCGGCGACACCTGGACCGAGCTCACCGATGGCCTGCCCGAAGGCGACAAGGGCCGCATCGGTCTTGACATCTACCGCGGCGACGGCAACGTGATCTTCGCCCTCGTCGAAGCCGACGCCCGCGTCCCCGGCCAGGGATTCGGCGGCGGATCCGGCGCCGACGCACAGAACGGCGTCTACCGCTCGACCGACCGCGGCGAGAGCTGGGAGCACCTGTCGACCACCAACAACCGCCCCATGTACTACAGCCAGATCCGCGTCGATCCCAACGACCCCGAGCGGATCTATCTCGGCGGCTCCAGCCTCTTCCGCTCCTCCGACGGCGGGCGCAACTTCACCCCCGACGCGGCGGCTGGCGTCCACCTCGACCACCACGCCCTCTGGATCGACCCGGCCGACTCCGACCACCTCATTTTGGGGGGTGACGGCGGCGTCTCGGTCAGCTGGGACCGCTCAAACAACTGGTATCAGCTCCGCAACCTGCCGATCGGGCAGTTCTACGAGATCGGCGTCGACATGCGCGATCCCTATCACGTCTGCGGCGGCCTGCAGGACAACGGCTCCTGGTGCGCCCCCTCGAACACGCTCTCCAACCAGGGGATCCGCACGCGCGACTGGTACAACGTGGGCTCGGGCGACGGCTTCTTCACCGTCATGCACCCCACGAACCCGGAACTGATGTTTGCGGAGTCTCAGGGGGGTAACCTTACGCGCGTAGACCTCACGACCGGGGAGCGCGCACGCATCCGTCCCCTGCCCCGCCCGTCAGGAGAGGATGATGAGAGGCAGCTGCGCTGGAACTGGGACACGCCCATGCTCCTTTCGGCGCACGACGACCAGGTCCTGTATGCGGGCTCGAACATCCTCTTCCGCTCCACGGACCTTGGCCAAAGCTGGGAGGAGATCAGCGGCGACCTGACGTACGCAATCGACCGCGACACGCTCACGCTGATGGGCGTTGCGGGCGGCGAGCCGCAGATGTCGCGCAACGACGGCCAGTCCAACTACGGCAACCTGACCGCGCTGGCGGAATCGCCGCTGGACCCCGCGGTGCTGTACACGGGAAGCGACGACGGGCGGCTGCACGTCACCCGGGACGGCGGCGGCAGCTGGACGGACATCACCGGCAACGTGCCCGGGCTGCCCGCCCACACCTACGTCACGCGCATCGTGGCGTCGCGGGGCGCGGAGGGCGAGGTTTTCGCGGTCTTCGACGGTCACCGCAGCGACGACTTCGCGCCGTACGTCCATGCGAGCGCCGACTACGGCGGAAGCTGGCGCGCGATCACCGACGGGCTGCCCGCCACCTCCATGAACGCCCTCGCCCAGCACCCCACCGCCCACAACCTGCTCTTCGCGGGGAGTGAAGTGGGCGTACATTTTTCAATTGACGGGGGTGCGAGCTGGCACGACCTGAAGAACGGCCTCCCCACCGTCCCCGTCGACGACATCGTCGTGCACCCGCGCGACAACGACCTCGTGATCGGCACGCACGGCCTCGGCATCTGGATCATGGACGACATCGGCCCGCTCGAGCACCTGAGCAGCGAGGTGATGGCCTCGTCCGCCCACCTCTACCCGGTGCGACGCGCGACCTCGTACAACCAGTACACGCCGCAGGGCTGGACCCCCGGCATCTACGCGGCGCCCAATCCGCCCGACGGGGCGCGCATCCGCTACCATCTCGGCGCGGCAACCGACAGCGTCACGATCACCGTCACCGACGGCGGCGGCACGGTCGTGCGGGAGCTTGACGGCACCGGCGATGCCGGCCTCAACGAGGTGATCTGGGACCTGCGGCTGGCAGCGGAGGGCACCGACGGCGAGGCGATGGACCCGGGGCCGCGCGTGCTGCCCGGCAGCTACACGGTGGCCCTGGCGGCCAGCGGCGACGCGTTCGAAACCACCGCCGAGGTGCGTCTCGACCCGCGGGTAGATATCTCGCGCGGCGACCTGATGGCCCGCCACGCCGCGATGATGGACTCGTACCGGCTGTCGGGGGCGGTAAGCGCCGCGCGGGAGCGGATGGGCGAGATGCGTGAACAGCTCGGCCGAATCGACGAGCGCGTCGCGGCTGCCGCGGAGCCACCCGAGGAGCTGACCAAGGAGCTCGACGCCTTCCGCGAGGACCTCGAGGCGGTGCAGGACGACCTTGGCGGAGGCGGCTTCGGAGGCGGTAGCGGACCGGCGGCGGGCGCCTCCGCCTGGCAGTCGATCGAGCGGGCCAGCAGCGCCCCCACCGCCGACCAGCTCTGGCAGATCGACCGATCATGGGAGGAACTGCCCGCTCTGGTGGAGCGCGTAAACGAGTTGCTGACGCAGCGGCTGCCGGCGCTACAAGCGAGGGTGTATGCGGAAGGGTTCCGACCGGATGTCGGCGAGGCGGTGGTGATGCCGACAAGGGGGCGGTGAGGAAGACCGGTGAGCCGGGCTGCGCGGTCGGCGGCCGGGAATGGCGTTACCGCCGCCCCTGGTTCGAGTGCGCGCCCTGGCTTGCGTGCGCCTCGTAGTACGCCCGGAGAATGGCGTTGATCCGGGTCTGGTATCCTCTGCCCTGGGCCTTCAGCCACGCCAGGACATCTCTGTCCAGACGCACTGTCACCTGCTTCTTCCCGGGTGGGACCACCACGCGTGCGGTTTCGAAGAATGAGGCGTCAAGCTCGGGGATGTCCGAGTAGTCGATATCCTCATCCTTCATCCGGTCGATCCGTCTCAAGTCGCTCTTCATATGCTTTTCGCTCACGGCTGTTCGCCTTTCTCATCGAGATGATCCGAGTGTTCTCGCCGCGCGGCGTGTGGGCAATCACCACCAGCCTCGCCTCGAGGTAGCCCAACGTGATGTAACGTTCCTCACCGTACGCGATGCGCCTGTCCTCGAATGTCAGACATCGTCCGTCGAACACTTTGGGCGCGTCTTCGAAGCTGAGGCCATGCTTCCTGAGGTTCTCGTCGTTCTTGTTTCGGTCCCACTCGTGCAATGGACTCTGCTCACGTTTCCTGTGACCTCCGCGTGTAACTACACTTGACACTACCAAATGTAGCTTCAACACTCCAGGCACGGCCAGCCTTCGAGAGCCCCGGACCTTAGGTTTAGGTTTAGGAATCAGTCGTCCCGCCATCGACGCTGGACTCATCCAGATGACCGACCCACCCACCCCCACCCGCAAGGTCAACCACGCCGCGCTGGCCACCGGTCTGCTCGCCGGGCTCGCCTTCGGGCTTCTGGCCACCGCGACCGGTAGCCCCCTCCTGATCTCGCTTGCCACCGGCGTCCGCCCGCTCGGCACGCTCTTCGTCAACGCGATTCAGATGGTGGTCATTCCTCTGGTCGTGTGCGTCATCTTCGTCGGGATCGCCCGGCTGGGCGATCTGCGCAAGGCAGGCCGCCTGGGTGGGTCCTCCATCCTCTTCTTCTGGCTCACTACCATCCCCGCCATTCTGATCGGGATGGGCCTCATGGTGCTGGCGCTGCGCTTCAGTCCGGAAGTCGCCGTTCCGGCCGTCGAGGAGAGCGCCGCCAGAGAGTTCCCCGGCCTGCTCGAATTCCTCGTCACCCTCGTCCCGCGCAACCCGTTCCAGGCCGCGGCCAACGGCGCGCTGCTCCCCCTGATCGTCTTCGCCGCCATCTTCGCCGCCTCCGCCGGCACCCTTCCGGCGGAAAAGCGCGCCAGCCTCCTCGACCTTGCCGACACGATCACCGAGACCCTGGTGACAATCGTCTACTGGATCCTGTGGATCGGCCCCGTCGGACTCTTCGGCCTCACCGCCCCCGTCACCGCCGAACTGGGCTGGTCGCTCCTGGCGAGCCTGGGCGTCTTCATCCTGACGGTGATCGTCGGCCTCTTCGTCTTCATCGGACTCGTCTACGTTCCCGCCGCGCGGTTCCTCGGCGGCCTGCCGCTCGGCACCTACCTGCGGGGAACCGTCGGCGCCTGCACGGTCGGCTTCAGCGCGACGAGTTCGGTCGCAACGTTCCCCGTCATGCTCGCCGACGCCGAAGCCAAGCTGGGCGTCTCCCCGACGACCACCCGCCTCGTGCTGCCTCTGGCCGCGTCGCTCAACCGCGCCGGGAGCGCACTCTTCCAGGGCGCATCGGTGGTCTTCCTCGCGTCCCTCTACGACGTCCCCCTGCCCGCGGCCGCGATGGCAGCGGCCGTATTCGCCACCTTCCTCGCCTCGATGACCGTCGCTCCGGTCCCCAGCGCAAGCATCGTCTCCCTGGTCCCGACCCTGGACACAGTCGGCATCCCGCAGGCGGGCCTCGCCATCCTGCTCGGGATCGACCGGATCCCCGACATGTTCCGCAGCGCCACGAACGTCCTGGGCCACATGACGGCTGCATCTGTAGTGGATCGACTGAGCGCGAAGAAGGCCGCCCGGCGACCCTGACGTTACGTGAGGCTCGGTCTCTGCGCGGCCGTGAGCGGAGCCGCGAGAACCCCGCACGGCCACCTCCCCCGCACCTTGCTCCGACATCTGCCCGGCCCCAATCTCAAGGCCGGATCCCACACCCAACTGCAAACCCTAACGTTACGTCAGGGTTGTGACCCACCGCGCACCCCCGGGAGGACCCCATGCGCTTCTCCGCCCCCTCACCCGGCCATCCTTCACCCCGCCACGCCGTGGCCCGGCTGACCTCCCTCGCATCGGCCGCCGCCCTCCTCGTCCCGCTCACCTTCGCGGCCCCGCTCACCGCCCAGGACACCCAGGACGACGACTGGGACGTCACCCTCGCCCGCGGCGAGACCCGCGAGATCGACTTCACGATCGAAGAGGGCACGTGGATGTCGCTGGACGTCTCTCCGGACGGCCGCTGGGTCGTTTTCGATCTTGTCGGCCACATTTACCGAGTTTTGGCCGACAACGGGGGTGAAGCCGAGCTTTTGACGGGCGGAACAGGGGTCGCGACGAACTATCATCCGCGCTATTCGCCCGACGGGTCGACGATCGCCTTCATCAGCGACCGCGAGGGGCAGAACAACCTGTGGCTGATGGACGCCGACGGCTCCAACCCGCGCTCCGTGTTCAGCGACATGGCGACCCGCGCCGTCGAGCCGGCCTGGTCCGCCGACGGCGACTACATCTTCGTCAAGCTGCAGGACGTGGCCGCGGGACGGGGCCAGACGGGTCGCAGCGGGATCTGGATGTACCACGTCGACGGGGGTGACGGGATCCAGGTCGTCGGCGACCAGCCGCAGGCCGCGTGGCCCTCGCCATCGGACGACGGCCGCTACCTGTACTTCCACGTCTACACCGGTCCGCCCGGGCTGCAGGGCCGCGACGCGATGGCTGGGCACTGGCAGGTACGGCGGAAGGATCTGCGCACCGGCGAGATCGTGAACATCACGGCCGGCACCGCCGCGCAGCAGGTGCGCGCCTCGAGCGGGAGCGCCTACGCGGCCGAGATCTCTCCCGACGGCCGCCACCTCGCCTTCGCCCGCCGGATCGCCGGCGGCACGATCTCGTACCGGGGCCACACCTTCGGCCCCCGCACCGCGCTGTGGATCCGCGACCTCGAGACCGGGAGCGAGCGCGTCGCGATGGACCCCATCACGGTCGACAACACGGAGGGGATCAAGACGATGCGCATCCTGCCCGGCTACAGCTGGAGCGCGGACGGATCCAGCATCGTGATCACGCAGGGCGGCAAGATCCGCATGCTCGACGTCGCCAGCGGCGAGGTCGCCACCGTGCCCTTCTCGGCCCGGGTGCAGCGCACGATCTCCGAGCTGACCCGCGCCGACTTCCGCATCGACGATGGTCCCTTCGAGGCCAGGATGTTGCGCTGGTACGGCGCCTCGCCCGACGCGTCGCAGATCGCCTTTCAGTCCGTCGGCAGGATCTGGATCGCACCCGCGGACGGCGGCGCGCCCGCCCGACTGACCAGCGGCGACGGACCCCACGAGTTCTCGCCCTCCTGGTCACCCGACGGACAGTGGATCGCCTACACCACCTGGGACGGCGGCGAAGGCGGCCACGTCTGGAAGATCCCGGCAGGCGGAGGCACGCCCATGCAGCTCACCACTTCGCCTTCCGAGTACGCTCACCCGGTGTGGTCGCTCGACGGCTCAGCGCTTGTGGTGACGCGCGGCAGCGGCGCCGCGGCGCGCGCGCGGTCCGCGACGCAGAACCCCTACTGGGAGCTGTGGCGCGTCCCGGCCGAGGGCGGCTCCCAGGAGCGCATCATGACGATCCCGGCCGGCGGCCCGGGCGGACTGCTCGGCAACCGGCAGCAGATCACGCGGGTGTCGTTCGGCCCGGAGGGGCGGATCCACTTCCCTGCGGGGCACGCTGCGGGCGACGGACCGGGTGCGGTCGGCCTGATGTCGGTGCGCGGGGACGGTTCCGACATGCAGGTGCACGCGACCATCCCCTTCGGAGACGAGTTCGTGATCTCACCGGACGGGGACCGGGTCGCATTCCAGGAGGGCGACAACGTCTTCTGGGCACCCCTGCCACCAGGCGGAACGGGCGGCGACCCCGTCGCGCTCAGGAAACGCGGCGCGCCGGTACCGGTCACGCAACTCACCACCGAGGGCGGCCTCTACCCGCGCTGGCTCGACAACGACCGCCTCGAATTCGGGAGCGGACAGAGCTTCTTCATCCACGACGCCGCGACCGGCGAGACCGACACCACGACCATCCGGCTCAGCGTCGACCGCGTCATCCCCCAGGGCACCCTCGCGCTCACCAACGCGCGCATCGTCACCCTCGACGACCGCGCGGTCCACGAAAACGCCACCCTCCTCATCGAAGGCAGCCGCATCGCCTGCGTGGGCGACTGCGACACCTCCGGCGCCGATCAGACGATGGACATGACCGGCAAGACCATCGTGCCCGGCTTCATCGACATGCACGCGCACCACTACCGCGAGCACAAGGGCCTGATCCCGAAGCGCGACTTCGAGTCGGCCATCTACCTCGCCTACGGGGTGACCGCGAATCTCGACAACTCGATGTGGTCGCAGAACGTCTTCGCCAGCGCCGAGATGATCCGGGGGGGCGCGGTCGTCGGCCCGCGGACGTACTCGACCGGCGATCCCATGTACCGCGGCGACGCCGCACGCCAGAACGAAATCAGCAGCTACGAAGTCGCCGAGCAGAACATCAATCGCCTCGCCTCGTGGGGCGCCACCGCGCTGAAGCAGTACCTGCAGCCGCGCCGCGACCAGCGCCAGTGGGTGTCGGACATCGCGCGCCGCAAGAACCTCATGGTCACGTCCGAGAACAACGATATCCCGTACACGATCGGGATGATGATGGACGGGCAGACCGGCTTCGAGCACCCGATGACCTACCTGCCCATGTACCGCGACCTGAGCACTTTCCTGGGCCAGGCCGAGTCGACCTACTCACCCACCTTCGTCGTGGGCGGGATCGGTCCCTGGAACGAGGAGTACTTCTTCGCCAAGGACGAGGTCTGGCTCGATCCCAAGCAGCGCGAATGGCTCCCGTGGCGCCAGGTGATCCCGCACATGCGCCGCCGCTGGGAGCGTCCCGACACCGACTACAGCTACCCGCTCATCGCGCTGGGCATGATGGACGTGATCGAAGCCGGCGGCTGGGGCGCGATCGGGTCGCACGGACAAGCCCACGGCATCGCGTCGCACTGGGAGATCTGGATGGTGGAGGCGGCCGCGGGGCCGATGGCGGCGCTGGAGGTGGCGAGCCTTCACGGCGCGGTCTTCCTGGGCGCGCAGCAGGACATCGGCTCTATCGAGGTTGGTAAGCTCGCGGACATCCTCGTCCTAAACTCGAACCCGCTCGACAACATCCGCAACACAACCGACATCATGTACGTGGTGCAGGGCGGCATCGTGCGCGACGGGCTGAGCCTCGACGAGGTGTGGCCGAACCAGGTGCCCTATGGGGAGCACTGGTGGGTGGACCCGAACGCGTGGCTGATGGACGACCGGCCGGTGGACTACTGGGATCGGAGGTAGGAGGGGCAGCCGCCCTCAAGACTGGCCGAGAAGGACCGACAATTTGTTCAGGACCTCACCAACCACGGTCGGTGGGGCCGTACCGGCAAAGCGGGCCCTTCTCGCTCGCCAGTCCAGGCTCTTGATCTGGTCGGCCAACACCACGCCCGTGACCTTGCTTGACGCGGGCAAGACCACCTCGAACGGGTACCCCTTCGGTCGCGATGTGATCGGACAGAACAGAGCCAGACCACTCCTCCCATTGTAGAGCTTCGGGCTCAGGACCAGTGCGGGACGGTGCCCGGCCTGCTCGTGACCGGCTTGGGGTGTGAAGGTAAGCCAGACAATGTCCCCGCGATCCGGAACCTGCTCCGGCCCTACCACTCTTCATTGCCCTGCGCGGGGCCTGTCTTGACCTCGCCGTGGACGTTTTCGGGCGTTATCCGTGAGACCAGCTCCTCAAGATCGTAGAGCCGCTTGCGCAATACGAGTTGATCCGCTCGATACACCAGTTCCACCTTCGAACCCTCGCGAACACCCCATTGTTCTGCGACAGGCTTCGGGATCCGGACTGCCAGACTGCTACCCCACCGAGCAATGTGAGACTTCGCTCCCATGATTCCCCTCTCCTCGTCCTGTTGGGATCTACATTATAGATCTCGATGAACGTGGACCCCGTCAACCCTCCAACCGGTTGTACTGCCTGAGCACCGCCCGCAACCGGTCGTGCGGCAGCGCATGCACCGTCACGTCGTTGGCACCGGTCATGGTCTCAGCCGCGATCAGCGCGTTGATGATCGCCTCCTCGGTCGCCTCGACGGTGGCCGTGAAAAGCGGGTTGAGGCGGCCGTTGGCCAGAACCCGGGCATCCGCCGCCGCCGCCCGTTCGGAGGCCGCCTCCCGGTTCGCCGTCGAGAAGGCGACGAAGATGTCGCCGGAGCCGTTCGAGGAGGTGCTTCCGTTGCGGGCGAGTCCCAGCGAGACGCGGCGGGCAATTCGTTCCAGCTGATGGGACAGAACGGGTGCATCTGTCGCGACGACGACGATGATGGAACCGTCGCGGTCGGCCTCCCCCTCCACACCCTCCAGTTGCGCTCCGCCCGGACGCTCCGGCATGAGGTCGGCGATCTCGCGGCCCACCGGCACCCCCGCCACGCGGAACGGCTCGCGGCTGCCGTAGTTGCACTGCACCAGCACGCCCACGGTGTAGCGCTCGCCCGCGACCTCCGCGATGCGCGACGACGTGCCGATGCCGCCCTTGAAGCGGTGGCAGATCATGCCCGTGCCGCCGCCAACATTCCCCTCGGCGACCGGCCCTGCGCGCGCGGCGTCCATGGCCGCCATCGCGTCGGCCTCGGTGACGTGCTGGCCGCGGATGTCGTTGAGGGTGCCGTCCCAGGTCTCGCCGACGACCGGAAGCGCGGCGAGCCAGCGCCCGCCACCCCGCTCGATCCCCCTCGCCACCCCCCAGCGGATGACCGCGTGGTGCACGACGCCCACGCTCAGGGTGTTGGTGATCATCACCGGGCCTTCCATGATCCCCGAATCGCGCACCCAGGTGGTGCCGGTCATCTCGCCGTCGCCGTTCAGGGTGAACCAGGCCGCGTAGACCGGGTCGGGCACCTCGCGGCCGCGCGGCCAGACCGCCGTCACCCCCGTCCGCACCGGCCCCTCGCCGATCACCAGCGGGCCGCTGCCGCGCACGATCGTGGCGTGGCCGACCTCGACACCGTCGACATCGGTGATCGCGTTGAGCGCACCCGGCGTGCCCTCGAAAGGAATGCCCAGGTCGCGGGCTCGGGGGTTCTGGCCGGAGGCGGAGACCACCGTGCAAATCAGCAGGATGGGGGCGGCGACCTGCGGCAACATCGCCGATTTCCTTCGTTGCGGACGCTTCGGCAAGCCTCTTCGGCCTGCGGCGGCGTGGATTGGGTTGCGGCAGGACAGAGCGGGGCTGACTATGCGATGTTGTCCTGGGTTTTTCATGGGATTCACCTTCGGCCGGGCTTGAGTCATCCTGGAGACTACAATCTATGAGTAGAAGCGGTGAGGGTCGGGAGAAAGTGATGGTTGCCGCCGCCAAGACGGCCGCGCACTACCTGGACGCGGCGTTGAGCGCGGACGCGCCCAAGGAGGAAATCGAGCGCGCGCTCGCCGGGGTGGTGCGCCAATACGGCTTGACGGAGTGCTGGATCACGGATGAACACGGCCACATCGTGTTCGGTTCGGACAAGTCGGACTTCGTGTTCCCGAGCGATCCGCATGCCGACACTCAGGCAGCAGTCTTCACCGCACTCCTCTGTGGATGCGAGACCACCGTGATTCAGGAACCGCAACCGCGCCAGCAGGACGGAGCGGTCTACCAATACGTGGGCGTGGCCGGGGTGGACCAGCCGAGGATCGTGCAGATCGGGCTGGCCGGGCCGGGAGGGCAATCGGCATGACGACCACCAATTGGGGCCGCAACCGTCAGGAGAGGGCGATGGTGGCCGCCGCGATGACGGCTGCGCACTATCTGGACGCCGCCCTCAAGTCCGGAGTGCAGCGGAAACAGATCGAAAACGTGCTGGCGGCCGTGGTGCGCCGATCCGGCATGTCGGAGTTCTGGATCACCGACGCAACCGGCCGCATCATCCTGGGATCGGAGCCCATGGATTTCGTGTTTCCGAGCGATCCCGGCGGCGACAGCCAGGGAGCGCCTTTCGCAGCACTCCTGCGGGGGACCACGGACGTGGTGATCCAGGATCCGCAACCGCGCGAACTCGATGGCAGGGTCTTCCAGTATGTGGGGGTTGCGGGCATCGACCAGCCGAGAATCATCCAGGTCGGGGTGGCCGACGGGTCCATCTGACGCCCTGCCCCACCCAGCCGCGCATCGCGACGGTGCCCGCGGGCGCGAGGGCTTCGACGACTTTTCCGCCGGGCCTCGATCCCGGCCGCCCCACGAGTGTGATCGGCTCATCGACGAACAGCGGGGCCAACGCGCGATAGCGGAAGCTTGAAGGCGTGTCGCCGTGTCGCCGGGCGGCGTCGAGGAGCAGAAGCGCGGTGAGCGGGCCGTGCACGAGCAGCCCGGGATACCCTTCGCGCTGGGTGGCGTAGGGGTGGTCGTAGTGGATGCGGTGGCCGTTGCCGGTCAGCGCGGAGAACTGGAAGAGGGTGACGGGGGTCGGCAGGAAGGTCTCGCTCCATTCGGGGGGCGGCGCGGCGGGGGGCGGGGCGGCCCCAGCCTGCGAGCCAGTTGCCTCCGAGCCCCCCGCCTCCCGGTACACGAGCACCTGCTCCTCCTCCACGCATGCGCGGCCGCCCTGAAGCACCGCATGGCCCACGGTGACGAACACCAGACGGCCGCTCTTCCCACTCTTCTCCTTCACCTCGCGGATCTCTGACCTCAGCTCGGCCGGCTCGCCGATCCGCACCGGCGAGAGCGCGCGCAGCTCACCGCCCGCCCACATGCGCCGCGGAAGGCCAACCTCGGGCATGAACGTGCCCCGCCGCTCGTGTCCGTCGGGTCCGAGATCCGAGGCGCGGACGGGCTTGTTGAAGTAGAACCAGTGCCACCCCAGCGGGAGCGGATCGCCCTCGCCAATACCTGCCGGGTCCCGGTCCAGGAGAGCCTGCATGAATTGCGCCGGCCCGGGCGAGAGGATCTCGGCGCGCACCCGCGTGCGGCCCGGCGGCGGAGTGTCCCTCACGCGCTCACTCCGTGGCCTTCCGCGGCGACCGGTCGTGCTCGCCCGCCCGTTCGAGCATGCGCCGGGCCGATTCGACTACGGGCCGGTCCACCATCTTTCCCTTGACGGCGACGGCCCCTCCGCCCGCGGCCCGGTCCGCCTCGACGATCCTGCGGGCGCGCCGCACCTCGTCGCGCGACGGGGTGAAGGCCTCGTGGATGACCCGGATCTGCGCGGGGTGGATCGCCACCTTGCCCGCGAACCCCAGGCGGCGGGCCCTCACGGCCTCGGCGCGCACGACCTCCATGTCGCGCAGTTCGCGGGACGGCATGTCGATCGCGTCGAGACCGCTCAGGGCGGCGGCGTGCACGACCCGGGAACGCGCGTACAGCAGCGGCCTCCATCCGGGCTCCGCGCCCAACTCCGCTGCAAGGTCGAAGCCGCCGAAGACCAGCGCCGCGACATCAGGAGTGGCCGTGCCGATGTGCGACGCGTTTTCGAGTCCCAGCGCGGTCTCGATGATGGGAATCAGCGGCACGTCATCGCCCAGAAACCGGCGGGCGTTCCAGACGCCCGCGTCGGTCGTCACCTTGGGGATCATGAACGCGTCCGGCGGCGCGCAGTCGGTGAGGGTCCTGGCATCGCGCTGCCCCGCGGTCGACCCGGGGTCGTTGACGCGCACGATGACCCGGGGGCGGTGCTTCTCACCGGCGCGCGAGGACGAGCCCGACCACTTCTTCAGAAAGCGGCCGGTCGAGATCCGCGCGCCGGTCTTGCGACCGGGCGGCACCGCGTCCTCCAGATCGATGCAGATCGCGTCGGCGCCGGCCGCCATGGCCTTCTCGAAGCGCTCCGAACGATCCCCCGGGACGAAGAGGATGGAGCGGCAGGGAGGAAATCGCCTGCTCATGCTCAGAACGACCGCGGCATCCCCAGCACATGCGTCGCCACATGGCTGAGGACGAGGTTGTTGGCCACCGGCGCCACCATGTACAGCCGCGCCTCGCGGAACTTGCGCTCGATCCCGTATTCGGACGCCATCCCCCACCCGCCGAAGGTGTCCATGGCGACGTTGGCCGCCTTCCACGCGGCGCGCGACGCCAGGTACTTGGCCATGTTGGGGCCCTCGCCGCGGGTCTCGCCGGCGTCGTAGGCGCGGGCAGCCTCGTCGCGGACCGCAGCCGCGGCGCGAATGTCCATGTAGGCATCGGCGATCGGGAACTGGACGCCCTGGTTCTCGCCGATGGGACGCCCGAAGACCTTCCGCGCGCTGGCGTAGTCGGCGGACCGGCCGACGAAGTAGAGGCCGTCGCCGATGGACTCGGACGCCAGCAGGATCCGCTCGGCGTTCATCCCGGACATGATGTAGCGAAAGCCCCTGCCTTCGTCGCCGATGCGGTTCGCGGCCGGAACTTCGAGGCCGTCGAAGAAGACCTCGCAGCTCTCGTGGTTGATCATGGTGTCGATGGGGTTGACCCGGATCCTGTCGTGTGCGTCGCGCAGGTCGACGATGAAGGCGGACAGCCCGCCGGTCCGCTTTTCGACCTCGGAGCGGGGGGTGGTGCGGGCGAGCAGGATCATCAGGTCGGATTGAAGCGTCCGCGAGATGAAGACCTTTTGCCCCCGCACGACGTAACTGTCGCCGCGACGCTCGGCGAAGGTGCGGATGCGGGTCGTGTCGGAACCGGCGTCGGGCTCGGTCACCGCGAAGGCCTGCAGGCGCAGCTCACCCGTCGCGATCCCAGGCAGGTAGCGCTGCTTCTGGTCCTCCGACCCGTGGCGCAACAGCGTGCCCATCGTGTACATCTGGGCGTGACAGGCGCCCGAGTTCGCGCCCGACCGGTTGATCTCCTCGAGGATGATGCACGCTTCCTGCGCGCCGAGCCCCATCCCGCCGTATTCCTCCGGGATCAGGCACGCCAGGTAGCCCGCGTCGGTCAGCGCGTCGACGAACTCGTGCGGGTAGGCGCGCGCCTGGTCGGCAGCCTGCCAGTAGTCGTTGCCGAAGTCGGCGCAGAGGGCCCGGACGGCACTGCGAAGCTGGTCGTGAAGGGGGTCGCTCAATTTCCCATCGAGTGCATGTCGCGCCCGCCCATGACGTGCTTGATCACGCGGCCGCCCAGCATCACGAAGCGCACATCCTTCGTCACCGCGATGTCGTCGAGGGGGTTGCCGGGCACGGCGATGATGTCGGCCAGCATCCCCTCGGCGAGGCGGCCGCGGTCGGGCGTGTCGAGGAGGTCGGCGGCGTGGATCGTCGCGGTGCGGAGCGCGTCGAGCTCGCTCATCCCCATCCCGACGTAGATCGCGAACTCGCCCGCGTTGTCGCCGTGCGGGAAGACGCCCGCATCGGTGCCGAAGGCGATGGGCACGCCGCGCTCGATCGCGCGCTCGATGCTGCGCCGCGCGTGCGGCAGAATCTCCTCGGCCTTGCCGCGCACCAGCGGCGGCAGCTCGTCCATGTCGATGACATCGACCAGGTACGTCGTCGGGACGAGGTAGGTCCCCTTCTCGACCATCAGGTCCATGATCTCGTCGGTGAGCATCGACCCGTGCTCGATCGAGGCCACTCCGGCCTGCACCGCCGCCATGATCCCTTCCGAGCCGTGCGCGTGGGCGGCGACCTTGATGCCGTGCCGCGCGGCCTCGTCCACCATGGCGGTGAGCTCCTCCAGCGTGTACTGCTGGGCGCCGACCGGTCCTTCCATCGACAGCACCCCCGCCGTCGCGCACGTCTTGATTACCTTCGCCCCGTGCTTGATCTGGTAGCGGACCGCCTCGACGACCTCCCAGGGCCCGTCCGCGACGCCCTCTTCAACCCCACCCTCCAGAATGCCCGGCGCGAACCCCGTCACGTCGCAATGCCCGCCGGTGATGCCCAGCGCGTTGCGCGAAGGGACCACCCGCGGCCCGGTAATGTCGCCGCGCTCGACTGCGTGCCCCAGCTCGACCGTGACGTCGCCGCCGAAATCGCGCACGGTCGTGAAACCCGCACGCACGGTGCGCCGGCCGTAGAGGACCGCGTTGTAGGCGCCGTGGGCTTCGGTCATGGTGACCGCGGCGGTAAACGACGCCGCGCTGATCTCCATGCCCAGGTGCGTGTGCGCGTCGATGAAGCCGGGCAGCAGCGTCACGTCGCCCAGGTTCATGTCGTGCATCGCGTCGGGGACGGTCTCGGGGTTGACGGCCGTGATGACGCCGTTCTCGACGACGAGCACCGCGTCGGTGTGCATGGTGCCCGTCTCGACATCGAGGAGGCGCGCGGCCCGCAGCACGGTGGGGCCGTCGTACATGCCGCTGTGCATCATCTGCTGCGCGGTGAGGTGGCCGGGTGGGGCGACGGCGGCGAGGATCAGGAATGCGAATGAAACTCGTGGATGTGTCATGGGTACCCAAGCGGTGGCGAGGTTGCCGGCTGGTGAGGCGGAAAGCGGAATTGACCCGATGGGCGGGCGCGACGCAAGCGCGATTGCCGGGGTATAGACTGGAATGTGGATGTCGACGTATAGAGGAGGTGTTTGCTACGAAACACTCGTGGGCCGATGGCCCCCCTGGAGAGTGCTCCGGAGCCCGGAACATTGCATCACGCTGGTTGACCCCTGTGTGGTGGAGCCGAACACCCTGGAGTTGTCGGCCGCTCCTCGCCTCCTAAGTGATCCAGGTGAGGCTATCCGAACGCTGGAACCCAGGGTATTGCGTCTGGACCCCGCGATCAGCGGTGTGACGACCGTGCGCTTCCAGCTGACCCACGAGGGAACCGTCCACAACACGCGCGTCGCCAGGAGTTCCGGGCACGATGCTCTGGATGATGCCGTCACGTCGATCGCGGGCACCTTCGAGTTTTCTCCCGGCAGTACTGTCTGGGGTCCTGCCGAGGTGCCGATGGAGTACGTCGTGGGCTTTGAGCCGGACCGGCGGGCGAGGTTGCTCCGTTGGCTGTCGGCCATCCGCGGCTGACGGATCCTGAAAGCCGTGCGGCGTCCATGTCGCCCGCGCGGTGTCAACCCTTCCTCGTCCTCGCCAGGTTCTCCGCGTACATCGACGACTTCTCAAGCACCGGGTTCGCGTTGTACGCCTCGGACTGTCCGGGCGGGATGCTGAGGTACTCCCACTCGTCCCCACGGAAGGACTTGGCCAGAAGGACGATCTGCCCCACGTGATAGGCGAGGTGGGCCAGCGAGCGCAGCAGCGCCTCGTCGACCCGAAACGGGACGCCCCGGATGGTGACGGGGGCGGCGAGGTCGTCATCCGTCAGCTCCGCCAGCGCGCCGAAGAGCACCCGCCATCCGCGTTCCCACTTCTTTGCGAGCTCCGCGGGCGACACATCGCGCGCTTCGAACTCGGAGTCCCGGTTGCGCCAGGGCTTTTCGCCGTCGGTGGTGAGCAGGTCTGTGAATTTGGACAAGAGATTGCCCGAGACGTGCCAGACAATGATCGCGATCGAGTTGCCGTGCTCGGTGCGCGCGTGCAGCTCGTCGGGCTGCAGCTGCCTCATGGCGCGCTCGCCCAGGAGCTTGTAGCGGACGAATTCGGCTTCGATGAGCGGGAGGAGCGTGCGGTTCATGGGCTGCTACGCCAGGTCAACGCGGGCGATCTCCTCGATCCGGTCGAAGCCGCGGTCGAATGTGGCAATCGACGTCACGCCCCGGTTGAGCATGACTCCAGCGTGCACGGCGTCGCGAGCAGAGAGACCCGGGGTGGAAAGCAGGATCTTCTTCGCCAGGTCGGTGTCAGCCAGGGTTACCGCGAAGATCTCCGGAATGAGCGCGACGAAGAGGTCATAGACGCGGTCGGCCAACTCGGGTCTCCCCAGCACCGTGTAGCGGTAGAGGATCTCCTGCAGAACCTCGGTACTTGTGCACAGCTCGAATCCCTTGTCAGCAGCCGTCTCCAGGAAGCGGGTCGCAGGAACCTTGTTGGGGTGCTCTGCGCCGGCAACGTACATCGGGATATTGGAATCGACGAAGACCTTCACGAGCGTCCGGCCTCGATCTCGCTGATCATGGCGCAGATGTCGGCGGTGGGTCCGTTGAGCTTCCCGAGTTCTCCGAGGGGATCCCGGGAGGCGGGGCCTGTCTCCCGCTCGAGCCTTTCCCGAATCGCGCTGCGCACCCAAGCCCCTCTGGAGATCTGAGCGCGCTCCGCCGCCCTGCGCAGGCGGCTGTCCAGACTTGACGGAATCAATACTTGCAGACGATATGATGGCATGGATTCGCTCCGAATGTGGTTCGTTGGCCCGAGTGGAAGAAGTATACTCATATGAGTATATACTCACAATTTGCGGAAGATGACGGAAAAATGAGCGAGAAACGCGCGTTCGTCTGTGGAGAGTGTCGTTGGAAGCTGTTTCTGGCCGCGATTGTCGGGGGATTCGTCGGCGCGGCCGCCGATGACCTCGGTACGCTGCTCTTTGCGACTCGGACAGACCCCTGGGTGGCGGAGTGCGAGGCCATGCTCGAGCACGAGATGGATCGCCGAAGGGATCGGTCCTATTTCACCGACGGCTCGATTTGTGTTGCCGTCCTCTATCCGGAGGTTCCGGATCGAGATCGGATCCGCCGGGACGCGCCTTACCAACCTTACCGGACCGTGCTGGACGCGCATGAGGCGGCCCTGCAGGCGGAGGGTAGCGGTGGGGAGGTGCAAATGCGCTTCCAGATTGACGTGGAGGGAGCCCCCGTCGACCCCGAAATCGTGGAGAGCACGGGCGCCGCCGCCATGGAGGCGTTTGCGCTTGAACTCGCCACTACAATGATGTTCTCGCCCGCTACGAATGGGGACGCTTCCCCTCCGACCTGGGCAGAGTACTCCGTCGCCGTAGGCGTCCGCCCCCAGTGACCGGGGTCGATCCCGATCGGGTGCTGAATCCCCAAGCTTAGACCGCCTGAGCACCGCCTGTCCCATCCGAGCATCGGCCTGACCCGGGCCGGTTCCGCGGAACCGCGGCGCTAGACCCCCGAACCCCCCGGGTCACCGCCGTCGCCCCGGTCGTCCCCACCCCCACCCCCACCCTTCCCCTCCAGCGCCTCGCGCAGCTTGATCTCCGCGCGCTCGGCAGCCGCGCCGTCCCGCCACCTCGCCGCCCCGTTCCACAGCCGCCCGAACGGCTCCCTCGG
>LXNI01000031.1_pt1 | contig 136304 bp, 105 predicted proteins | sample 809091 | NCBI WGS metagenome assembly LXNI01 (sample SAMN04870527, study PRJNA318959) | sponge metagenome | biome: 01000161; feature: marine sponge reef; material: water | host: Sarcotragus foetidus | place: Greece: Milos, Mediterranean Sea | collected 2013-05-29 | depth 5-7 m
ACAACGCCGATTCCCTGACCATCCTTACAGGCTTTACAGAACAAAGCATAGCGTATGCCGATATGGCGCGGCTGCAAAGGAGTCTGGGAATTCGTTCGTATTTCAAAGACGGCGCCGGGATAGGTTTGACAGTGGGCGCGGGAGGCAGCATAGCTGTCGCGGTCATCCTGCGCGATCCTTGGGCGGGATTGATCGGGATAGGTTATGTTACACCGATGCTCGTTCTGGGTGGTGCTATTTCAGGTGCAGCGGTCAGGAAAGAGAGATGGAAACATCTGGATATTCCGGGTCAGAACGCCGCGTCTTTTTTGCTGGATATTGGGGCCGACCCGGCCGGTGGTTTTGCCTTGGAAAACCGCCTGCGGATCACGACCGAAAACGGAGAAAAACTCATCGGACCACTGAAGGGACACAACGCCGATTCCCTGACCATCCTTGCAAACTCCGCAGAACAAAGCATAGCGTATGCCGATATAGCGCGGCTGCAAAAGAGCTTGGGAATCCGCTCGCAGTATGAGAAAGGCGCCCTGATAGGTTTCTCAGCGGGTATGGCTTCTGGCCTGAGTGCCTTGGATACGAAGCTGGCGCTTGGTTTAGGAGGAGTGGCTGGTCTAACCGGCGCAATAGTCGGCGCAAGGATCAGACGGGAAAGATGGAAACGTCTGGACATTCCCGATCAGGACATCGCATCCGTCAGGGCGGGCATTGACGACTACCCGGACAATCGTTCGGCGCTGGAGATCCGCATGCGGATCACGACCGAAAACGGAGAAAAACTCATCGGGCGACAGAAGGGATACGATGCCTATTTCCTGACCATCCTTACAGACTCGACAGAAATAAGCATAGCGTATGCCGATATGGCCAGGCTACAAAGGAGTCTGGGGGTCCGCTCGCATTTTATAAAAGGTACTTTGATCGGTTTAGTCTCCGGCATGTTTTGGGGGGCTTATGCAGCAAGTAACATCGAGCAAACGACGGAAGCCGGTGTCGCCGAGGCTTTCGCAGCGATAGGAACCTTTTTGCTTGGAACCGGGGGAGGCACCTTAGTGGGCGCACTGGTCGGCGCATCAATCCGGACAGAAAGATGGGAACGTGTGGATATTCCCGGTCAGAGCGCCGCGTCGGGCATGTCCATTACGCCAACGATCGGGGTCCACCCGGGCGGCAGTCTGGCCCTGGGGGCCCGGATATCGTTCTGAGCCGGAACCCCTACTGTTCCGCCACGATCCAGTCGATGAAGCAAACCGGGGTGGCCGCTCCGCCAGGCTCGTCCGCCGCAAACACAAAATACAGGTCGGTCATGCCGCTGGCTGCGTCAAGCATCATCTCATAGGTCTGCATACCGCCTTCGCTCTGCGACACTTCGAACGTGCCGAGAAGCTCCCCGTCCACGCCGCCGGCGCGCAGGTCCAGCCGCCCTCCCGTGGTTACCTCGGCCATGGTTCCGATCTGCGCGGTAAACGACCGGACGCCGGTAAGATCGATGTCCCGGAAAACGAAATACCCCCCGTCATTCCCTACCAGAACATCTCCTGTGGCGCCCTCCCCGGACGCTTCTTCCGGGATGGGAAACGTCATAACATCTTCGCCCTCGTCATGGTCTTCCGCCTGCAACTTCGTGTGCCGCAGCGTGACAACGCTTCTACCGGTCAGGCGAGGCATACCCGACGCCCCCTGATCGGTGTACGACGCCGCCAGGAAGTAGCGTCCTTCTTCCTCGTCCGCACTGTGCCGGTCGGTAACATACGCGCCCTGCAACGGCAGCGTCGCTCCCTGTACGGCTTCGCTCTCCAGCCCAAGGATGAAGTCCGCCATGCGGTTCGCTTCCTCGGCGGAAACCTGCGGCTGCGGCGCCATCGCCCGATCTCCCCAAACGCCCATGCCGCCGTTAAGAATTTTATCCGCGAGATATTCGCGCGACGCATTGTTGTCCGGATACTTTTGGGCAATGGTCACCAGGGACGGCCCTATGGACACATCTGTCCGGAGATGGCACGCCCCGCAGGTATGCTGCTCGACGAGGGCCTGTCCGATAAGCCCCGAAGCGCGCTCCAGCGCCGCCTGGTGCCCCTGGGCCTGAACCGTCAGATCGCTGCCCTGCGGCAGGTAGTCGATGGTAAAGGCGACCTGCTCGGCGGCAATATCGCCGTCCTCCGGGTCGGTAACAACCACATCGTACTCAATGACCCTGCCGTCCCAGAAGAACGTGCGGTTGCCGGAGAGTTCGAGGCGAACCTCCGGTATGTCGTTGCCCACGAGAATGTCGATGGTTTCCGTGCCCGTCAAGCCCTCGCTATCGGTCGCCGTGAGCGTTACCGGGTAGGTCCCCGGCGCCTCAAACGAGTAAACGGCCTCCTCGCCGGATATTTCGTCCCCATCCCCCTCGCGGCGCCAGGACCAGGTCACGGGATCGCCATCCGGATCGAACGAATCGGCCGCGGAAAGCGTCACGGTCAGCGGGGCTGCGCCGATGGGACGATCCGCCGAAATACGCGCAATGGGGCCTCGGTTATGCACCGCATACTCGATGCGGAAAAGCCGGGCGTCCGGATTATGCCCGTACCAGGTCGCGCCGTATTCGAGCATGTAGAGCGCCCCGTCGGGACCGAAAAGCATATCCATCGGCGCACTGAACTCGGTCGTCGGCATAAACCGCTCCATGTCCACATAGTCTCCGTCCTCGTTCATCGTCACGACATTGATCCAGTTCCGCATCCAGTCGTAGACAAACAGCTTCCCGTCGTAATAGCGCGGAAATTTGCGATCGGAGGCGGCATAATCGTCATAATAATAGACGGGGCCCGCCATAGCGTTGCGTCCGCCTTCTCCTGCGGCAGGAAACTCTTCGGACGCCTCGTAAGGATACCAGATGAAGGCCGGTTGCGCCGGCGGAAGAATCTCCGTTCCCGTGTTATTCGGAGAATCGTTTACGGGAGCGGTCGAGTCGAACGGCGCGCCTGCCATCTCCGCCTCGAAATCGTAGTCGTGGTACGCCTTGTTATTTCCCACGAAATGCGGCCAGCCGAAGTTACCCGCCTGCCGCGCCTGGTTCACCTCGTCATGCCCCATGGGGCCCCTTGTGGCGGACGAATCGCCCGCGTCGGGTCCAACCTCTCCCCAGTACAGATAGCCTGTCCGGTCGTCGATATCGATCCGGAAGGGGTTGCGATTCCCCATTACGTAGATCTCGGGCCGCCCCTTCGCCGGATCGTCCGCGAAAAGATTGCCTTCCGGAATGCTGTAGGATCCATCGTCTTCCGGAGTGATCCGTAATATCTTCCCGCGCAGGTCCATGGTGTTGGCGGCAGATCCCTGGGCGTCCCAGGCCTTGCGGCCCTCGCGTTCGTCAATGGGATTGAAGCCGTCCGAGGCGAACGGATTGGTGTTGTCCCCTATCGACACGAACAGATTGCCTTCGGGACCGAATTCCACAGAACCGCCTACGTGGCAGCACTCTTCGCGCTGAACGGGGATTTCCAGCAGGACCCGCTCGGATTCCATGTCGAGTCGGGAATCCTCAAGCGTGAAACGGGCCACCCGTATCACCGTCTCGTCCGGAGCGGAATACGCAAAATAGACCCAACGATTGTCTGCGTACTCGGGATCGATGGCTACACCGAGCAATCCTTCCTCAAACTCTATGGCCACGTCCAGTTCGGCGATCGTCTCGGTCTGGCCCGTCTCCGGATCATGGATATTCACTTCGCCGCGCCGCTGGACGAACAGGATGCGCCCGTCGTCGAGCAGGTCCAGTTCCATGGGCTCGTAGAGCACTTCGTCAAGTACGACCTTCGTGAACCGTTCGGGGGCGGGCAGCTCGGACGAATCGCGGTTGCCGGAATCGGCGCATCCTGCGAGAAAAACGATCCATGCCAGCGCCAATAGGGTTGTTCTGTTACGCATTACGCCGAAACCGGAATTTTGTGAGATTGCGCGCATAAGAATACGCACCGGACGCCTGCCGGTCAAGCATGCGCCCTGCCCCGACCCGTGTTATTAAGCGGTCCATGCAGTAGATTCGTTGATCCCCGGAACACCATCCGCATCGCCCATGCTTCTTGCCCCCATCGACTGGATTCTCATCGCAGGGTATTTCGCCCTCTCGTTCGGGATCGCCGTGTATTATTTCCGGCGGGCCGGACAGAGCACCTCCGAATTCTTCCTGTCGGGACGGAATATGCCCTGGTGGCTGGCGGGCACCTCCATGGTGGCCACCACCTTCGCAGCGGATACCCCTCTGGCCGTCACCGAACTCGTGGCCCAGAACGGTATCGCCGGGAACTGGCTCTGGTGGAATTTCGCCTTCGGCGGCATCCTGACCGTTTTCTTCTTCGCCCGCCTGTGGCGGCGCAGCGGCGTGCTCACGGACGTGGAATTCGTCGAGATGCGCTACGACGGAAAGGCCGCCGCCGTGCTGCGCGGCGTCAAGGCCCTCTACTTCGGGCTCGTGCTCAACGGCATCATCATCGGGTGGGTGGCGCTGGCCATGGAAACCGTCATCGACATCCTGTTTCCCGGCCTGACCGTGTTCGGGAAGGAATCCTTTCAGGTTCTCGGCGCGGAGATCGGGGCGCCGCTCGTCGTAGTGGTCCTGCTCATGCTGCTGGTGGGCGTGTATTCGCTGCTTTCCGGCCTGTGGGGCGTCGTCGTGACCGATGCGTTCCAGTTCGTCATCGCCATCGTGGGAAGCATCATCCTCGCCGCATTCGTGCTGGACATGCCCGAAGTGGGCGGCATGACCGGGCTGATGGCCGCCCTGCCGGAATCGACCTTCCGCATGCTTCCCACCCTTGGAAACGTCGCCGAGGGCGGGGCCGTGCTGACGTTGACCGCCGCAAGCTTCTTTGCCTATGTCGGCGTGCAGTGGTGGTCGAGCTGGTATCCGGGGGCCGAGCCCGGAGGAGGGGGCTACATCGCCCAGCGCATGATGAGCGCCAAAGACGAGAGGCATTCCCTGCTGGCCACGCTCTGGTTCACCGTCGCGCACTACTGCCTGCGCCCGTGGCCCTGGATTATCGTGGCCCTTGCCGCCCTGGTGCTGTACCCGGGCCTGGACGACCCGCGCGAAGGGTTCGTGCTGGCCATGCGGGACGTGTTGCCGCCGGGCTTGCTCGGTCTCATGATCGCCGCTTTTCTGGCTGCCTTCATGAGTACGCTTTCCACGCAGATGAACTGGGGCGCGTCGTATCTCGTGAACGACTTCTGGAGACGGTTCGTGAAACCGAACGCCGACGAGAAGCATTACGTCCTCGTATCCCGCGTACTGACGTTCGCGCTGGCCGGCGCGTCCGTCTTCATCACGGCGAACCTCGGTTCCGTGAGCGAAGCCTGGGGGTTGCTCCTGACCGCTTCCGCCGGACTCGGGCTCGTCCTGATTCTGCGCTGGTACTGGTGGCGGGTCAATGCATGGAGCGAACTGGCCGCTACGCTGTCGCCTGTTCTGCTGCTCGCGCTTGCCCTGATCTTCGGAGCGTTCGGCGTCCGGATACCCGGCCTGCAAGCCGAGTTCCCCAATAATCTTTTCGCGGTCACCGCATTCACCACCGTGGTATGGGTTACGGCCACGTTCCTCACCCGACCCACGCGAAACGAGGTGCTGGATCGTTTCTACCGAAGGATTCACCCCGGCGGCCCCGGATGGAAGCCCGTTGCCGAACGCAATACGGACGTGCGCCAGGATACGGGCATGGTGCGGCTCGCAGGAGATTGCGCGGCCGGGATCGTTTTGGTCTATTGCGCCCTGTTCGGCGTGGGGCACCTGCTGATGGGCAACACCGGCTGGATGCTGCTTTGTTTGTGCGGGATCGTCGCCGCAGGCGCGTTCCTGTGGAGAAGCCTGAGCCGCCTTGACTCGTCCGCTGCTCCTGCACAGGACGCCTGATCGTTTCGTTCATTCCGCCGCCCGGCCATGCGCCTGCTTGTCATTGTCAATGTGTTCGAACCGGACCTCGGGGGCGGCGCGCTCTTCAGCGACCTGTGCTACGGGCTGGCCGAGCGGGGTTTCAAGGTGACCGTGCGGTGCGCCTCGTCCTACTATCCCGAATGGCGCGACAAGTCGGGCGAAAACGGCTTGCGCATCCGGTCCGAAACGCGGCGCGGCGTACGCATCGAGCGGTTCGGCCTGTACATTCCCCGAAACCCGCAGGCGCTCCACGAACGGCTTATCTACGAAGGCTCCTTTTGCGCCTCCCTCCTGCGGCGCCTCCCCCGGCGCGGCGACTACGACGCCATGATGGTCTTCTGCCCCCTGCTGGGCGCAGTGGCTTACGCCGCCGCATGTCGGCGAAAAACCGGCCTGCCGCTGTGGCTGAACATCCAGGATCTGCCTGCCGAGGCCGCGCAGGCCGGAGGCATCGGGCAAGGAGGCTGGATGGTTCGCGTACAGGATGCGCTTTTCAACAAGGCCGACGTGTGGAGCACAATCTCCCCGACCATGGTCGAGCGGCTGGAGGACCGGCGGCGACGCGATCAACCCCTCCTCTACCTGCCGAACTGGCTGCACGAATCGCTGGCCACGCACCTGGAGGCGGCGCCGCAAACGCAAGGCCCCGGCGCCCCCGTACGGCTTCTGTATTCCGGGAATCTGGGCACGAAACAGAACCTGCTCGAACTGTGCCGCATCCTGCACCGCAGCGACGCCCCGTTTGCGTTTCGGATACAGGCGGAGGGCAGCGGCGCGGGCGCACTGCGGAAATGGGCGGAAGAGACCGGCGACGAACGGTTCGACGTGCGGGGCCTGTCGGACGAAAAGGAACTGGCCCGGGCGCTCCGCGAAGCGGATTTCGCGGTGATTCCGGAGCGATCGGGCGTCGGGGGTTCTTTTCTGCCTTCCAAACTGATTCCGGCGCTTGCGGCGGGGACGCCGGTCCTTGCCGTGTGCGACGCGGACAGCCCGTTGGGGACGGAAATGGCGGCGCACCGGCCCGGGCCCCGGTTCGCATGGTCGGAAGCGGAAAATCTGCCGGCCCTGCTCGCCTCCGTGGACCGGAACGAGTATGCTGCGTGGAAGGCGAACGCTGCAAAACGGGCGGCGTTTTACGACCGCGAACGGGTCCTGGACCGGTATGCGGAAGAACTCCGGCGGATGGGCGCACTCTGAGCTTCGCGGACGCAATCAAAGTACCCGGGCGGAACGATATGCCGCAACGCGCATATTTTGCGGATACTCTGACCAAAACCACTTCGCTCTGAACTTCGCGGACTTAATCAGAGTATCCTTGCTTCATTATGAGTGAACTGATTGTCGTAGGAGATCGCGTCCTCATCGCTCCCGTAGAGGGCGAAACGCAAACGGAAGCCGGACTGGTGCTTCCGGCGTCCGTGGCCGAACGTCAGGATGTGCGGATAGGCAAGGTCAAACAGGTCGGTCCGGGCTATGTGATGCCCAATCCGGATTATACCGGAGAGCCCTGGAGCACCGACCGCGATTCGGTGCGCTACCTGCCCTTGCAGGCGCAACCGGGCGATCAGGCCTTCTTTCTCAAGAAGGAAGCGGTCGAGATCAAGTTCAACGGGCAGGATTATCTCATCATCCCCCACTCCGCCATTCTCGCGCTGGTGCGCCGGCAACCCGAAGACCTTGCCGGAGATATCGAGCAGATGGATATCGAAGATCTGTTGCGGTAGGGGCTGCTCCGCACCATCTGCAAGCCGGCATGCATTCCTTATTTCAGGAGCATTATTTGAACTATGCAATTTTCGCATAGATGGTACTGTATCTATGCATAAAACGCATAGATACTGTTTTCCCTCTGGAGAATAGCGCTTCTCCGTACGATTCCGAACCATCCGCGAACGAGCCGGGGCGGCATAAACCGGCGTACGACCGGATCGGCCAGCCTGGCCTCACACCCCGCACCAGTACGTCTCGATCCCCATTTCCGCGAACGCCGCGGTCTTGGCGGCAAGCGCCCGGTCGGCGTCTTCCGCCGACGGCGCGTACGCCACCTGGATATGGTTCGATTTGTGGCGCGCCATCATCTGATCGCGGGTCACCCCGTGCAGCACCGCGTGCATGATGGGCCATTGCGAAGTCGTAGCCTGCCATCGGCGCTCCGTTTCCTCCTCCGGCAAGGCCACGACGGTGGCCCGTCCCAGATCGGCCTTGAGCCGGTCGTCTTCCACGAAAAGGCGGCTCCATACGATCTCGCCGGGTTTGCTGACCCCCTTTACCGTCCCTCCCCCCAGCCGGAAGTACATGGGCGGCTGGCGCTCGCTCGATGCGCCCGCATATCCCCCGGCGAAATGCTTCGGCGGCGCGGCGCCGGAAATCTCGAACACCCACACATACCGGTCGCCGTACGGATCGCCCCACCGGATATCGTGCAACGTCGTTTCGGGGTCGTAGCCGAGGGCATTCCATACGCGGTGCGTCACGAGCGCATCCACGCCCGCGCATTCGTCCACTTCGTTGAAATGCGGAAGGGCGCAGCCCGCAAAGAGTTCGCGGCTGCCGTCGCGGGCATAGACCGGGGGGCGTTCCGTATTGTTGAGCAATCCTTCGGCCAGATCGGAGGCCGGAAGCAAATCCTTCAGGCCCTGCTGGTACTGGATGCCGATCGCGTCGCACCCGAAATCGTCCGCAATACGGAGCGCAGCGATATACGTCTTGAGTTGCAGGCGAATCTGCTCGTCGGTCAGGTCCGTGGCGGGATCGGGCCCGGTATGGAACGTCATGCCCCGCTCGTCGAGCCATGCCCGGCACCGGTCCGCCTCGTCGTCGGAGGTTTGCAGGGTTTCGTAGTACAGGGCGCTCTGGCTCAGGCGCTCCTTGAAGACGCCCGCGGCGTTGAGGATGCGATCCGGAACGATCGCATTGTACATCCCCATGCACCCTTCGTCGAACACGCCCAGAATGGCTTTGTAGCGCAAGAGGCCTCGGGCCATAAGCTTTCCGGCGAACACAGCGATCTCGTCTTCGGAAAGGTCCGGCGCCGGGCGGACGTGGCTCGTATCGTGCGTAATCGCACCGTCCGCAAGCCAGGCGCGCAACCGGGCCGCGAAAGCGGGATCGGTCACATCTTCTCCCCAGAGCGTCGAATACGGGATGCCCGCCTTGGTCAGGCTGCCGTTCAGGTTCAGCATCCCCACCAGGCCGGGCCATTGCCCGCTCCAGTTGGCGACCGTCAGGATGGGGCCTTTGTGCGTGGTCAGGCCCGGCAACACATGGTGGGAGTATTGCCAGGCGGCGCAGGCCACGATCAGCGGGCGATCCGGGTCGATTTTCGCAAACGTCTCCAGCCCCATCCGCTGGCTGTCGAGAAAGCCGTGTCCTTTTTCCGCATCGAGTGCGGGGCGCCGGTCCACCGTATACCCCATCCCCTCCACCGCCTGGATCAGCGCGGTTTCGAGCGCCTGTTGCGCGGGCCAGCACACCCGGTTGGCGGCAAGCCGCAAGTCCCCGCTTGCGGTCAGATACACTGTTTCGTCAGGCATGGAATAGGTGAGTGTGACTGGTTTGGGACACTATCCGATCCTTTCAGGGGATCCGTCCGCGCCGTCGTACGCATCGCTCAGCGGCATATACAATTTGCCGGAATGCGGTCCGCGCATGGCGTCGCCCAGCGCCCCGGCCAGCACGTTCAGGGTCAGGGCCACGTGTACGTTGCTCCGGACCAGCACGATCGCTTCCTCGATGACCGACGCCATGGCTTCGATATCGGCCCGGGGAAGGCGCTCGGTGAATGCGGCAATGGCTTCCACCTGATCCACATTGATCAGCGGAGCCGCCTCGCCCATCGCCCGGTAGAGCATAAGGTCCCGGATCCACCGGAGGAGCAGTTCCAGCACATGCCCCACCCGGTCGCGCCCGAACCGGGAGGTCCGCTCCACGATATCGGCTGTTTTTGCGACATTCCGACTGTACGCCGCCCGGGAAAACTCCAGCACCAGCTCCCGCAGCGCGCGCAAATCCTCGTTTTGCGACAGATCGAGCCCGGCGGTGTACGAGCCGTCCGCCATCCGCGCAAGCGTTGCGGCCAGCTCCGGCGCCAAGTCTTCTTTCTCGATGAGCGCCTGCTCGATGGCCTCCGGAGGCAGCGGATCGAACCGCAGGCGGCGGCAACGGGAGAGAATGGTGGCGAGAATGCGGTCCGCACGGCTGGTCGTAAGGATGAAAACGGTCTGCGGCGGAGGCTCTTCCAGCATCTTCAGAAACATGTTGGCGGCATCCGTACGCAGATGCTCCGCATCGGTGACCACAGCCACCTTGTAGCGGCCTTCCACCGGCTGGAAACTCATGGCCCGGCACATTTCTTCCTGAACGCGCGCGACCGTGTAGAGCGCCTGTTTGTTGGAGGAGCGGGTCGGGTCGTCCAGCGAGGGGCGGCGCACGAAATCGACCGCCGCATACGGATTCTGGCCGATGAGCCGGGTGCGTTCGGCAATATCCCCAGGGTCGGCGTCCGAAGGATGCGGCATCAGGATATGCAGGTCGGGATGCACCATCCGGTCCACTTTCCCGCAGGGCGAACAGGCGCCGCACGCCTCCTCCCCGCCCTGTTCGCAAAGCAGCGCCTTGCCGTACGCTATGGCGGCGGCCCGCTTGCCCGCGCCCTCCGGCCCGTAGAACAGCCAGGCATGGGCTACCCGGTCGGCGGAGATGGTGCGCCGGAGCGCGTCCGAGACGCGCTGCTGGCCGATGATGGAAGTCCAGGACATGACTGCGAATCGAAAAACGAAAGCGTAGCTTGCGGTCTTGCGGGCCCTACGCCCCGCTGCCCGGGCGGCAGCGCATCCGCGCCGGTCCGGCTCACGCAGCGATACGCTCCAAATGTACGAAGTCCGCAGATGGCATACGCATGCGGAAGCGCTCGAACTCTCTGCGGCGCGGCTCGTATAATGCGCCCCGGTCCGGTTTTCGGATCCGGCGCGGTAGCTCAGCAGGTTAGAGCGTACGACTCATAATCGTAAGGTCGAGAGTTCGAGTCTCTCCCGCGCCACCATATCTTTCGATCCGGGCGGGGAGGATCGGGGTTTTGTCGCTGCAAGAGGCGCCCATTCGCCCCCCGGCGCCCGCCATGCCCCGGCGCTGTCGCAATCTATCGGACAATCGTCATGGGACGCGCCATGCGCGTATTGTCTATCTGAAGAATCAGCAGATACACGCCCTGCGGCAATTGCGACGGAGCGAATCGACTCGTATGAAACCCGGCGGACTGCGCCGTGTCGACAAGCGACAACGCTTCGCGCCCCAGCAGATCCAGCACCGAAAGACGGACCGCGCCGCCCTCGGGCAATGCGTAGTCTACGGTGACTACCCCATGGGCCGGGTTCGGATAGTGTGAAAGCCGCAATGTCTCGGGAATCGTTTCGTCGTCCGCCGCAAGGCCCACCTCTGCATCGTCCCCCGCATCGTCGTCCTCTGTATCGTCGCCCCCCGCATCGCCGCCCTCCACATCGTCCTCTTCCAGCGTCAGAGTCACGTCCGAAGGGGCTGTAACGCCCAGACGATTCGACGATACCGCCCCGACGCTCAACGTCTTGTCGCCGGCGTACGTATCGTTGTCCACAGCCGTGATCGTGACCGTGCCGGAACTCGAAGTCTGTCCCGCTCCGATAACGAGCGTCCTGTTCGAACTCAGCAGGTAGTCGTCCTCCGTCGCAGGAGAAACCGGATCGACCGACACGGTGACCGTCGTCGAAGCCCCGGAGGCGCGATTCAGGCTTGCCGTCACCGTAGACACGCCTCCGGCCTCGTCGATGACGCTCCCGGACAAGGACAGCGTCGCCGCGGGCGCAGCGTCGTCGTCGGAAATCGTCACGTCCGCGCCCGTCACGGTAAAATCGGTCACCGTCGTCGCGCCCGTCACCGACACCGTTTCGTTCCCCTCGTGGACTGTGTCCTGCACCGGCGCCAACGCGAAGGTCCCCTCGGCCGAGAGGCTGTCCGCCGCAATCGTGATCGTGAAATCCTCCACCGCCGCGTAGTCCGGGCCCGGAACGGCCGTGCCCGGCTCGACCGACACCGTCACGGGCGTCGCCTCGTTGCGCGCGCCGCCGTTCAGCGTCGCTGTCACGGTCATCGTAGCGGTCCCGGCGCCCTCGCCCACGCTCTCGGGAGCGACCGTCAGCACGACGCCGGTCGGAAGCGCCTCGTCCTCCTCGAGCGTCAGGGTCACGTCCGCAGGACCCGTCACGCCCATCTCGTTCGACGCCGCGCCCCCGACCCTCAACGTCCTGTCGCCGGCGTACGTATCGTTGTCCACCGCCGTGATCGTCACCGCGCCGGAGCTCGACGTCTGCCCCGCTCCGATAACGAGCGTTCTGTTCGAACTCAGCAGGTAGTCGCTCTCCGTCGCGGGAGAAACCGGCTCGACCGACACGGTGACGGTCGTCGAGGCCACGGAGGCATGGTTCAGACTCGCCGTCACCGTAGACGCGCCCCCGGCCTCGCCGATGACGTTCTCCGACAAGGACAGCGTTGCCGTCGGCGCAGCGTCGTCGTCGGAAATCGTCACTTCCGCGCCCGTTACGGTAAAATCGGTCACCGTCGTCGCGCCCGTCACCGACACCGTCTCGTTTCCCTCATGCACCGTGTCCTGCACCGGCGCCAGCGTGAAGGTCCCCTCGCCCGAGAGGGTGTTCGCCGCGATCGTGATCGTAAAATCGTCTATTGCCGCGAAGTCCGAGCCCGAATCGGCCGTGCCCGAATCGATCGACGCCGTCACAGGCGTCGCCGCACCGCGCACGCCGCCGTTCAGCGTCGCCGTCACAGTCACCGTAGCGGTCCCCGCGCCCTCGCTCACGCTCTCGGGACTGACCGTCAGCACGACGCCGGTCGAGGGCGTCGCGTCGTCCTCCTCGATCGTCAGGGTCGCGTCCGAAGGGCCCGTTACGCCCAGATCGTTCGACGCCGCGCCTCCGACCTTCAACGTCCTGTCGCCGGCGTACGTATCGTTGTCCACAGCCGTGATCGTCACCGCGCCGGAACTCGACGTCTGCCCCGCCTCGATGGAGAGCGTTGCGTTCGAACTCAGCAGGTAATCGCTCTCTGTCGCGGGAGAGACCGGCTCGACCGACACGGTGACCGTCGTCGAAGCCGCGGAGGCGTGGTCCAGGCTCGCCGTCACCGTAGACACGCCCCCGGCCTCGCCGATGACGCTCTCCGACAAGGACAGCGTCGCCGTCGGCGCAGCGTTGTCGGAAATCGTCACTTCCGCGCCCGTCACGGTAAGGTCGGTCACTGTCGTTGTCCCCGTCACCGACACCGTCTCGTCCCCCTCATGCACCGTGTCCTGCACCGGCGCCAGCGTGAAGGTTTCCTCGCCCGATAGTCTGCCCGCCGCGATCGTGATCGTAAAATCGTCCACCGCCGCGAAGTCCGAGCCCGAAACGGCCGTGCCCGAACCCACCGACACCGTCACCGCCGTGTCCGTCGCGCGCGGCGCCCCGTCGAGGGCGCCCGTAACGGTGACTTCCTTCGCTCCCGCTCTCTCGCCCACAGCGTCCCTGCTCAGCGACAATGCCACGGTCGTGGAGGGCGCGGCGAAACCTGCTCCATCTTCATATATCTCGACCGGCAACCCCGTGGTCGCTTTGGCGAATCGGTGTCCATAATATGTGAGGAGCGGTAACTTGCCGAGATTTGCGGTGACCGGATCGGTCGTTCCGGAAACACGCGTCACGGCGATCGCTTCGCTTTCATCCGCACCCCTGGAAACCGCGATTTTGGTAGCATCGCCAGCAAGGATGCCGTTCTGGACGGAGACGGGCACCGAGATATTGCCCGGCGAACCTGTCGGTATCACTACCTTGACTTTCCCGTCTTCGACTTTCTCCAGGGTTACGACGAGATACATCGGCTCGTAGCAATCGACGTTATTCGGGCTCTCGATATCGGGACACACGTCGTTGTGCCATAGATACAGAAATTTCATCCTGGATAGTCCTGTGAATATCCCCGCCGGCAAGGAACTCAGACTGTTATAGCCCAGATCAAGCAGAAATAATTTGGAGAGACCGCTAAAGAGGTTCGATGACAAAGAAGTTAATTCGTTGTATTTCAGACTAATTAGAAACAACCTGGAAGCGCCTTGAAAAACGTCCGATGGCAAAGTCCTCAAGCGGTTATTCTCAAAATCGAGATGCGTCAATGCGGAACTGTTGCCAAAGAACCCCGCAGGCAACGTGGTCAATTTATTGTTGTTCAGGTATATTTTTTTCAATGCGGTAGTGTGGTCGAAGAGGCCTGAAGGTAAAGCAGTCAGCGCGTTATCGTTCAGATGAAGCTCTATTAATGCGGTAGCGTGGTCGAAGAGACCCGATGGCAGAGTCGTTAATGCATTATTGTTCATCCAGAGAAATTTCAGCGCCGAAGCGTGGTCGAAGAGTCCCGCAGGCAAGGCGCTCAACTCGTTATGTTGCAGATCCAGGTATTGCACTGCGGTCAATCCGTCGAAAAGGCCCGATGGCAAGGCGGTCAACTTGTTATTGTTCAGCTGAAGATCCGTCACTGCGGTCAAATCGTCGAAAAGGCCCGATGGCAATGCGGTCAGCTCGGTATGATGCAGAGCCAGGTATTGCACTGCGGTCAATCCGTCGAAAAGACCCGATGGCAAGGTGCTCAACTCGGTATAGTCCAACTGGACCCCTGTCAATGCGGTGTTGTTGTCGAGGAGACCGGAAGGCAGCGTGCTAAACTTGTTGAAGCGCAACTCGAGCGTTTTCAATGCGGTGTTGTTGTCAAGGAGACCGGAAGGCAACGTTTCCAATTCGTTAGCGCTCATCGAAAGCTTTTTCAATGCGGTCAACTCGTCGAATACGCCCGATGACAAAGAAGTCAGGTCGTTATATTCCAGATCCAAATTTTCCAACGCGGTCAACTCGTCGAAAATGCCCGATGGCAAGGCGCTCAAATCGTTATGTCCCAGAACCAGCGATTTTAGCCCGGTGAGTCCGTTGAAGTCGCCGGCAGCCAGCGACGCAATCGATTTTCTGTTTAGATCCAATGTGGTAATATTCGCCAGTTGTTCTGCGGTTACGTCGTCGGCGGTCTGGGCGCCGCTCGCAGCAACGATGGCGCTTCGAACCACACTGGTGCGACTGCTGATCGGTGGGTCAATGTCGTTGCGGGCCAGCCCCGGCGAAGTCTCTTCCACGGCGGCGGCGACCAGCGTCGGCAAGGTCGCGTCGGGGGTCTGCGCCTGTGCAGGTTCGATCCGGAGAAGCAACAGCAGCGCGGCAAGCGCCAGCGGGCCCCACCGGCGCAGACGACCGGATACCCTCAAAGCGGATACAGGAACGGAGTATGCAAGCCTCGCACTGCCTCGGGAAGGTTTCGCCCATGGCTCGCCCAGGCCCCCGGCGCCCCGCTTCATAACGATCGATACGACTAAATCAACCACGTAAGACCAAGGCCCATGGGCGCAAAACAAACCGGGGAGGCGGCTGACGAGTTGCCCGGCCGAGGAAAAGCGGTCGCCTAATATTACACGTATGTTGTGTGGGGACATGCGCCGATTTCACGCAACCTTTTCTCATTCCGATGGCGGTCGGAACAAGGCCAAAACCTGAGTATCATCATGAACTATGAAATTTCATCAACATGTAACAGAATTAAAATGTACAGAACATGTTTAATTCGCCAATTATCATGTTTTTATTATGATTTTTATACATAAATCGTAAAATCGAACGTTCGAGGCTCTCCCGCGCCACATGTTTTCTTTGGTGTGGGAGAGGGAAGAATCGGGGATTTGTCGCTGCAAGAGGGGGGCAATTCGGCACCAAGCGCCTGCCCGTGACCCGGCGCTGTCGCAACCTGTCGGACAATCGTCATGGAACGCGCCTTGCGGCAGACCACACACCCCTCACGATGTTTCATACGCCGGCATCCGATCGAATATGTCGGCCAGCAATTTACCGTCTTCCCCGACAGGTTTCTGGCACCAGCGAAAGGTGTCGTGACCATCCTTGTTTCCCAGCCGCTTCATCAGGTCGAGAGCCTCCTGCGAAGCCGAGTCGAGTTGAAGCAATGAAGCCTGCTTCGAGGACGGAACGGTCTCTTCGCAGCGAAGAATGTATACCCGTTTTTTAAGGCGATTCAGTTGGTCTACAAGGCGGAGCACCGCATTACAGGCGGCATACACCTGCACGTTCATCGCCAATTCCATGACGCGGATGCCGCTTCGCCACTCCGCAACGCCCTGATCGAGATGTTCCGGCGGAAGCGTCCCCGAGGGAGGAGGACAGGTTCCCACCGACAGGATGACTACCGGTTGTCTGGGCGCCGAAACCGCTAACGCTTCCAAAAGCCCGATGAGCACGGGATTGTTGGCCCACAAGCCCCCGTCGGCGTAGATCTGGTTTTCCAGCCCATCCGCTTTGATGGATGCGAGCGGAAGATAGATGGGCGCCGCGCTGCTGGCCAGACAGGCGTCCGCCAACAAGACATTGTTGTCCCGTTGTTTGTCCGGGATGTGCGGCGTCTTGAATATGCGCGGCGTGTGGTGCAGATAGGATGTGGCCGGAATACAGACCCCTATGCCGCGCCGCTCGTAGAGCTCGCCGAACCTGAGTTCCCCGAACGTATCGCGAAGAGCGGATTCCAGTTTCTCGTTGGAATTTCCGGCCCGACGGCGATGTCGCCACAACCAGTGGTAAAAGCTGATCCGCCGGGAAAGCTTGAGCGATTTGTCATAAGGCGGCACCGGGTCTTTGAATATCTGCGGACCCGCCTCCTTGTACAAGGCCATAATCCGCTCGAGAGGAAGGCCTGCCGCGATACCAGATGTCAGAATCGCGCCGGTGCTGGTCCCCACGACGAGATCGAACCCCTTGCCGATATCGAGCCCGTCGACTTCCCGGCGAGTGGCGAAACACTCTGCAAGCGTGTGCAGCACATGCGTTGCGTAGAGCCCGCGCATGCCGCCGCCGTTGATCGTGAGCACAGTAACAGGTTTCATACTACTAACAGGTTCGGACTGCCTCGATGCATACTTCAGGATTCAGGTATCGGGTACCATGAAAGCCCCCGCGCGTTGTGCGCGGAGACCTGTTACAGGCTCGCCCAACGGGCATGGCGGATTATAGGATACTCTTCAGGAATCGTCAAGTCCCCTTGGGATTTTCGTATCCGGTCGCATTATTCGACACGTGAAGCAAACACCCGGAACCCGTTTCGAGCGCCGCGTCAAGAGGCTGCCCCTATCCACCGCAACCGGAGAGCGCTACGACCAGAAGCAAGGGCGGAGACCGGAAAAAAGCGGTGACAGAATCAGGCCAAACAAAACGGAAACGAAAAAGCCTGGAAGAAAATGCGATCAATTACCCATCAATTAAAAAAGTCCTTGTCTCCCAATGCATTACGTCAATGTAGCGTCTGATTTTCCATATACGATCAATTAAAATCAGGCCCAAAAAGGGACATATCGCATCATCCTGCGAGACGCGCCGGGATCGTATGCCTTGATAAAACCTCCCTCTACCGCCTCTCTGATATAGCGAGATACGGTTGATTTATTCCCGTCTTCCACGCCGAAACGCTTTCGCAAGGAAGCATTGGTAAGAAAGTCCCGCATAACGTACTTCAGACAAGCGTGCAGATAGCAAGCCCGCATGCGATCCGCTTTGTCCATTTTGGCCAGAGGTTTATGTGCAAAAAGGACAGCGCGAGTGAATCCCTCCGGCGCTTCGAAAAGCGGCGCCGGAAGCTGGAAAATCTCTATTTCCGTTACAACTCTGTCTACTCCGCTGCCACGCTCCTCGCAAAAGCCAAGCCGCCGCATGAGCGAAGCAAGGGCGTCGTTACGCGATTTCGGGGGGGTATCCAGGAAGCGTTCGGTAGCCACAAGAGGTTCGCCGGGATTGGTGATTTCAATGCGGTCGTCGAAAAGCTCGAACATCGGCCCGGCGCCAGTGATCGAAAAATCCTGATGAATGAGTGCATTCGCCACCAATTCCCGCACAGCCACCTCAGGGAACATGGGTACCGTCACCCGCAAAGCCTGATCGATTGCTTCATTGGAGGGCAGCATGCCGCTGATGTAGCTAATCAATCCATTAAAGCCGCACGCATATCCCTTCGCTTCCTCCCGTTCTTTCATGGCTTCGGCGCGCCCCGCGCCTCGATACTGGATCACGCGCACAGCTTTACGCCCCAATCGTCCAAAATCAGCTAATCTTCTGGCAAAAAGCAATGCACCGAGGTTCGTAACGTCCCAACCGCCCGCTTCGGATCGGCGAATAATGTTATCGTTGGCCAGGACAGACAGAATAGCGTCGCGATTCTCCGGGAGCGGCGCCTCCAGCAAATCGAAGTAGGCCGGATAATCAAGTAATTTCAAGATGTCTTCATCGCGCCGGCGTTCAGCGGCAATGCCGTTTTCAAAGGGCGTTTGGTCGAAGATGCGCCATAGCGCCCTTTCTTTTTCGGGAAAACCCTTCAGCTTCTTCGTGTAACTACCCACACGGATGTATTCCGCACCGGAAAAACTGACAGGCTGGCGCGTGGGCCTCGCAATTTCAAGAAGAACGACGGCCTTGGCGTCTATCGTGACATGAAAGAATCGGAAATCGATTTTCGGTTCGAGTAGACGCAGTAACCAGCTTTCCAATTCTTCATTCCCGCGACGTTCCCGGCGCGGCTCGAAGGCGGTCCCGACCACCGCCTGGTCTTCGTCTCGGATACCCCAAACGATATACGCGGACGCCTTGCCTTCCAGCGCCGCCGAATTAGCCAATGCAGAAATGTTCTTACCGATAGTTTCCGGATCGGCATTGTTTTTCTTGAACTCCACCCACTCGGTCTCGCCGGACAGATTACATAATTCTCTCACCAGATCGGTCAGATATTCACTGGAATGATGAGTGGTCATGGTCTCATTCGCAGGCAATGGTTTCCATCTCGTCGGCAGGACCGCTCACTGAGCACATTCAGCGCCTGCCGTACACCGCAATCGCAACTTCGGCTGCAAGCCCAATGTACGAATCTTCCCGTAGCGTTTCCCTATACGCCTCTATATCCCCCGCGTAATACGCGCGCCCCACACGTATCGCTTTACTGTGAAGTTTTTGTTAGGTTAATTACCCGAATCACTGTCTCGCCCACCAATTCCTTGCAGTATCATGGATTTCGCTTCAATAAACTACCTTTCCGTCGTCGTGGCGGCCCTGTCCAGCTTCGTCGTAGGCATGCTCTGGTATTCCCCCGTCCTTTTCGGTAAGGCCTGGATGGCGGAAAACGGCTTTTCGGACGAAGACGTGCAGGGGGGCAATATGCTGCGCACCTACGGCACGGCCTTCATTCTGGGGCTGATCATCGCCTTTAATCTGGACATGTTCCTCGGAGCGGAAGCCACGTTTTCCTGGGGCCTGACCGCCGGCGCGCTCGCCGGAGTCGGATGGGTAGCCGCCTCTATCGGCACCATGTACCTGTTCGAGCAAAAATCCCTGAAACTGTTTCTTATCAATGCGGGATACCATGCCGTCAACTTCACCGTGATGGGCGGCATCCTCGGCGCCTGGTAGCTCCCGGCCCGCATCTGCAAGGGGGCACAGGATACCCGCCGCCGGAACCGGCAACGGCTTCCTTCCCCTAAGCCGTCAAAGCAGTATACCGGCCACGCACGCCGTCATCATCATGGCGAGCGTGCCGCCGATCATGGCCCGTATGCCAAGCCGCGCCAGATCCGCGCGGCGCTTGGGCGCGATCCCCCCGATCCCCCCGATCTGAATGCCTATGCTCCCGAAATTGGCGAAGCCGCACAGGGCGTAGGTCAGGATAAGCGTGCTGCGCTCGCTGAGCACGATCCCCGAATCCGGTTGCTGCCACTCGATCATCTGCGTGTAGGCGATAAACTCGTTGAACACCATCTTCATGCCCATCAATTCTCCGGCATGGAGCGCATCGGTCCAGGGAATCCCCATCAACCAGGCGAGCGGGGCGAAAGCGTACCCGAAAACATTGGACATCGACCAGTCCCAGTTGTCGTACCCGAAAAGCCCGCCGACCCATCCCCCCGTTGCGGACAACACGGCGTTGATCAGCGCCACCAGCGCCAGCACGGCGATAAGCATGGCCGCCACGTTCAGGGTCAGTTTCAACCCTTCGAGGGCGCCTTCCGACGCCGCGTGTACGACATTCGCATGCTTCTTCTCCACCTGCACGGAAACATGGCCCATGGTAGGCGATCGTTCCGTTTCAGGGATCATCAATTTGGCGACCAGCAAGGCAGCCGGCGCGGAAATCACCGAGGCGGCAAGCAGATGCACCGCATCCACGCCCAGACTCACATAGGCCGCCATCACGCCTCCGGCAATGGTGGCGAACCCTCCCACCATCAGCGCCATCAGTTCGGATCTGGTCATGCTTTCCACATAGGGTCCCACAATCAGCGGAGCCTCCGTCTGGCCCACGAAAATGTTCGCCGCAGCAGACACCGTTTCCGATCCCGAGGTCCCCAACGTACGCCGCATGACCCATGCGAACGCCCCGACCACTTTCTGAAACAGGCCGAGATGATACAGAATGAACATGAGCGAGGAAAAGAAGATGATGGTCGGCAGCACCTTGAAAGCAAAGAAGTGGTGCACGTACTCCTCGCCGAACACAAGACTCGTCCCGGCGTCGACAAACCCCAGGAGGGATTCGAAAAAATAGCCCACCGTCTGGAATACGGCGGCCCCGACCGGCGTTTTGAAAATGAAAAGGGCCAGCCCGAATTGCAGTACAAGGCCGCCCAGCACAATGCGCAGGTCTATCGACTTCTTGCGCTCGCCGATCAGCCATGCCAGCGCCACGAAGACAAAAAGACCCAGCAGACTGATCAGGCGCTCCATGGCGTATCTACGACAAATATACCGGCACTGTCTCGCCGGAACGACACAACGAACCGCGCAGACGCATTACTCCAATGCGGACGCTTTTCTGGAAGCGTCCGCAGCAAACCCCTGCAAGGATGCGCGGAGGCGGAACGCGCACCGTCCCGGCAAACGGGATTTGCTTGTCTTCTTACGATTCGTCTTCTTCCGGAGCGACCCGCATGCCCGTCAGGGGCGCTTCCATGCCGTAGGAGACTACATTCAGGTTCCCCGAAAACGAGTCGCCGTCCACCTGGACGCTCACCTGCATTCTACCGAAATCGGGCGTGCTGAACTCGCACTCGAGCATGGATTCCTCGAACGTAATACCCGCCAGCGGAAGAGCTTCCGAAAAACCGTCCCCGATGATCGAACCCGTGAGCCCTTCTTCGCCGTCCGTGAACGTAAACGTGCCCTCATAATTACCGTCGGGTGTTTCGACGACGTAGTCCCAGTTGCCGGCAAGGGGATGGGCCACCTGGCCCGAACCGCTGCAACCGCTCAGAATCAGTACAACGGTCGCAAGACTCCAAAAAGAAACAGAACGCATGCCTGTGGTCATGATATCCTAAAAAGATTGGGTGAAAAGGCTGGAAAAGGCCATAATGGCTCGTTGCAATGTAGGATAATGCAAGGACTGGCGCAAAAACAAATGTGGTGCCGTACCGGTCCTCAAACGCGATGGAGCTTGACAGGGTACGTCCCGGAGGCGTTCCACTGGCATACGTACAGATTCTTGTCGTCGTCCACGCAAACGTCGTGGCAATGCTTGAACACAGGCGCCGCCTGCACCATCAATTGCAAAACCCCGTCTTCGTAGACCGGCGCCGTGCCGCCGGGATTGGACACGACGCGGTTGTCGCGATCCAGGATCGTGACGAAACCCGAATCCGGCGTCTGGTTCAGGTACCGGAGCCGCGACCAGCATACGCCCGCATACACGTGATCCCCGTTCGGCACGGCGCGGCACACATAGGCGCCCGGCAGGAAAATGGTTTCGAGGTATTCGCCGTCGAGCGTAAACCGCTTGAAGCTGTTGTGGCCCCGGGACGTACACAGGAGCGTCGGCGTGCCGGAACGCGCATCGACCGCCACGCCGTGGGCTGTGGCGAACTGATCGTCTCCATCGCCGGCGCCCCCGAATTTGCGGATAAACTCTCCCGCCGGGGAATACTGCAGGATGTACTGCGAGCCGTACCCGTCGGCCACGTAAATATCCCCGTTCGGGCCGACTGCGGTTTCGGTGGGTTTGAACGGCGCTTCCGCATCGTAGGCGTCCACGGTCGCCGGGTGTTCGATCGTGAGCAACACGCGGCCGTCCAGCGTGGTCTTGTCAATAATGCCCCGGTCGAAATCGCAGATAAACAGAAACTCTTCCCCGCCGGCGTCCCACAGCGTGAGGCCATGCCCTCCGGGATAGCCCGTGCCCCACGTACCGAGCAGGCCCCCGGACTTGTCGAACACGATGACATTGTTGCGCACTTCGTCGGTCACCATGAAAAGCCGCCCGTCGCGGGACATGACCATCTCGTGGCAATTCTTGACCGGCGTGTTTGCGGGATCCAGATCGCTCCAGTCCGCCTCGACCCGGTACCGGAAATCCCCGTGTCCGAGGATATCGTCCGAAAGACGCGGCCGCGTCATGATCTGCGGAGCGGCCCGGAGCGAAGCCGCGGCAGGGACCGCCCCGCCCAGCGAAACGGCGCCGACCGCCGATGCGGCGGCTTTCAGAAAATGTCTGCGGGAAGAAATGGACATAGGCAAGGATACTCTGATTACGTCAGCATATCGCGGACGAGGGAAGGAAATAGGGAGGGGGGTCGATAGTATGCACCGTGACCCGTAGCGAGCCAGCCGCCCCCGCCGCGCCATTACGCACAGCGGGAGCGGCATAGCCCCATAACCGTCAAGCCGCCGGCGCGGCGTCCTCCGTATCCACCTTGTCGTTGAACATCAGGAAGAAAAAGGCGGAGAACACGAGCATCGCTCCGGCGAAGATGCCCCAGAACGAGCGCCAATGTTCCGCGGAGGCAAGTACGTCGGCGCCGGAAACCGATTGCACGACAAACCCCGAAATCTGCGCTCCGAGGAACATGCCGAGCCCGAAGGTCAGCAGCACGAGCAGCCCCTGTATCTGGCCGCGTATGGCGGGAGGCGTTTTCTTGTCCACGTAGATCTGCGCGGTGACGAAGAAGAAATCGTAGCACAGGCCGTGAATCAGGATGCCGAACAGAATCATCCAGTAGACGCCGTCGACCGCCGCTCCGGCAAACAGCCCGAAACGCACGAACCAGGCCGCAATACCGATAAACAGCATCCACTTCACGCCCAGCCGCCGGAAGAAGAACGGAATCATCAGCATGAAGAATATCTCGGACATCTGGCCGTACGTCATCGTGCCCGCCACCTTCTCGATACCCGCATCCGCCAGATACACGGGAGCGTAGGGGAAATACGTCCCGAACCCGATGTACGCCAGCGTGGCGGAAATAAGCAGCACGATGAGCGGCTTCGAACGAACCTGCTTCAGGGCGTCCAGCCCGGAAATCTGCCGCCAGGACGTACGCGCGCCCCTCGACGGCGGGGGCGTCTTGGGCAGGGTAAAGCAATAGAGACCCAGCAGAAGCGATGCGCCGCCGCCCAGATACATGGGCGTGGGGGACTCATCCGCCGCAAGCACCCAGCTGATGACCAGGCCCGTCACGATCCACCCGATGGTTCCGAAAACGCGAATGACCGGAAATTCCTTTTCCTGGTTTTCAATGTGATGGAAGGCCAGCGAAGAGGTCAGGCCGAGCGTCGGGAAATAGCACAGCGTGTGTACGGCAAGCAGGGTCAAAAAGAGCGGCGTGCCCGCAAAAGCCGGCATCAAGACCATGGCGCCCCCTGCCAGCAGGAACAACACGGCCAGCACCTTCTCCGTGTTGAAGAACCGGTCCGCCACCATGCCCACGAAGAAAGGCGCCACGATACAGGCAAGGGGACCGAACGAAAACGCCAGCGGGATATAGCCCCCCATACTGACATCCGCGGTATTCATGTAGTTGCTGAGCGTGGTCGCCCACGATCCCCAAATGAAAAACTGCACAAACATCATCAGGGCAAGGCGAAGGGTACGAAATACATTCATGGAGCCGTCAGGTTGAATTCATGGATGTTGCCCGGCGCATTTTCCGGTGTACGACCAGCCAGAACGCCGCGGGCAAAAGAGCGCTCAGCAAAAAGGTCAGGGCGGGACGCTCCACGCCCAGATGACCGACAATGGCAAAAGTAAAGGCAGGCGGCACAACTCCGCAAGCGAGCGCGCCCGTAAACAGGCGCCGAGGCATGGACACGATCCCCGCCATGCACGAAACCGCTTCGGGAATGATCGGAAGCCAGCGCGAAAGCACGATAATCCACGCGCCCCATCGCTCGAACAGCGCCTCTCCCCGGACAAGTTCGGCGTCGCTCACCAAATGACGCGCTGCCGGGCGGCCCCACTTCGCGCAGGCCAGAAAAGCGATCATGCCTCCCAGAAAAGATCCTCCGGCGCCGATCAGGCCGCCGACCACCGGCCCGTACAGCATGCCCAGTGCGGTCATGACCAGCGTGGCGGGAATGGGCAGCAGGATGTCGGAGGCCAGCAACAGCACGGCGACCGCTACGCTCCACGCCCCGAAACCGCGCAGCCAGGCGATCGTGCCGTCGATCGTAAATAATTCCTCCGCGCCGCGCCCCCACAGCAAAAAGGGCAGCAGCAACAGGATAACCAGACCGATCGCAAGTTTAACAAGCCGCATACTCAACGCTCACTGCAATTCGATCAGAAACCGCCCCTGTATCATAAAATGCTCCCCGTACGGGATATTATCGAAGTCGGCGAGCGCCGTCGCGTCGAACGAAAACGTTCCCTGAACGACGCCGGAATGCTCGAAGCGGTCGATCCGAACGTTGTCATCCCTGTGTCCGGTGGAAGCCGCAAGCCGGTGCGTCCGCTCCCGGTTGTCTATCATGCCGTAGGAACCCACGAATTGCCCCAGCGAGTACGTCCCTGTTTTTCCGAAATTCGCTATGGAAAACTGGATGAACCGGAACGAACTGTCCGGATACACGAATTGCCCCCATAACTGGAATACATGCTCCTGTTCCATACGGCCCGCACCCACGCCCTCCACGCGGACATCGGCAACGGTAACCTCGAAAAACGGCACATCTTCCTCATCGACCGAAACCAGACGGCATCCCGCGCAGGCTAACGCCAGCACGCACAGCACGCAATACCAACTGGAACGATGGCTCATGAACCGGAAAAAAGGAAGAAAATATCAAACGAACACGACCGTCTTGTTTTCATGTACGATCAAACGGTCCTCAAGGTGCCAGCGGACGGCGCGCGAAAGCACGCTGCGCTCGACGTCCCGGCCAAGACGCCTCAAGTCCTCCGGGCTCTGCCGGTGGTTTACGCGCACCACATCCTGGTCGATAATAGCCCCCCTGTCCAGTTCCTCGGTAACGTAATGCGCCGTCGCCCCGATGAGTTTCACCCCGCGGTCGGAGGCCTGCCGGTACGGATCCGCTCCGGCGAAGGCGGGCAGAAAAGAATGGTGAATGTTGATGATCCGATTGACGTAATGGTCGACGAACGATCCGGACAGAATCTGCATGTACCGGGCCAGCACGATCACATCGACGCCGTTGCCCATGATCTCCAGCATGCGCGCTTCCCCGATGTGCTTTTGCCCCTTCACCATCGGAACATGGTAATAGGGAATGCCGAAACGGGCCACTTCGTGCTCCAGATCGGGATGATTGCTGATCACCATCGGCACTACGGCAAACAAATCTCCTCTGTGCAGCCGCCATAGCAAGTCCATCAGGACATGGTCGTGCTTCGACACGAAAATAGCCATTCTCGGCGCATCGGTGGCGTAACTCAATCGCCACTTCATGTCGAATTTTTTGGCAACCTCCTCCGCGAACGTTTCCTCCAGCAGCGCGCGCGGCACATCGAGGTGCGGCGTCTGAAATTCCAGCCGCATGAACAGGACGCCGCCCTCCCTGTCGGTGGCATGCTGGTCAAGCGCCGTACAATTCGCCCCGTGACGGTACATAAAACCGGTCACAGCCGCTATGATACCGGGACGATCCGGGCAGCTGATAATAAGTCGGGCAGTGGTTTCGCGGGGGGTCATGCCTGAGGGGTATTATGGATGCTATCTGCCGCGGCCGTGAAAAAGAACGGCAAAAATAAACGCGAACGTGACAAGAAAAGGAAAATCGACGGAAAAGGCGAAATATATCGGCAGGAGTTTTACAGCGACTTAGCCCAGCCATGCCGCAAGCCGGCGGCCATGCTCCTCGAGATCGTTAAGCAACGCCACCTTGTCGGGCGCATCCGCATGCTCGCTGCGTAGTTTGTCGATGCATGCATAGTACTTGTCCAGTTCGGTGAGGCCGTCTTCTCCGGGCGTCAGGTGGCGGGCCTGGCAATGCGTACGCCAGCGATCCTGCTCCGCAGCCCCGAGATCGTCAAGGAAATTCCGGGCGCGGTACCGGAATACGATTTCTTTGATGCGCCGATCCTCAAAGTGGACGTCGCCGGCAGCAGCAAGAGTCCGGTCCTGGTCCAGCAAACGCCGTAGGGTATCCCGGTCCTGATCCGGCATGAATCCCGCGTACAGGGCTTCGTCCACATCCGGGGCCTCCCGGGCGCGCTCGGGGGCCTCTTCCGGAGGACGCACATACGCCGCCCGAACCCTTTGCCCCAGCAACGCATCGTCCCGGAGCAAACGCTCGTGTTTCTTCAGAGTATCCGGATCAAGACCCAGCCGGTCCATGACCTCGTCCGTCAGCACGCTGAAAGGAGCCACGAACGGACACTGGTTCGTCTTCACGACAAAGATCGGCGAGCGGCTGCCGGGGCTGAATATCCGCTCGTGCAACGCATCGACGGAAAGACCGATAAATTCGGACGGATCGTGCGATATATCGAACACGATTGCGGCGTTCGGATTCCCCGACTGATTCGCGAGGCGAACGACCGGCGCGGCGCACCCCCGGCCCTGAAACAGCGACGCCACCCATACGAACCGGTCCTGCATGACGGCGGCCGCCTCTCTTTTGTACCGCATGCGCAGGGACCATTCGAACAATTTCGGCTGCCGGTCGCGAACGAGGCGGGCCATATCGATGGTGGTCATCACGTCGGCGAGCGCCTCGTGGGCTGCCCCGTGCCCCCCAATCCCATTCTCCGCGGCAAGATGCTGAAGACGAAACGACGGCTTCCCGTCCTCCCGCATCGGCCACTCGACGCCATCCGGCCGCAGCGCATACGCGGCGCGGAACAGGTCGATCAGGTCCCAGCGGGTATTGCCGTCGCGCCAGTGCCATGCATACGGATCGAGCAGATTCCGGTAGAACAGGAAGCGGGTATGCTCGTGGTCGAATCGGATCGCATTGTACCCCACCGAACAGGTGCCGGGCCGCGCAAGCTCCTGGTGAATCCGGTGGGCGAATTCCGCCTCGGAAAGGCCGTGCTCTTCGAGATACGACGGGGCAAGACCATGCACCATAGACGCTTCGGGCTGCGGCAATTGATCCGGCGCGGGGCGGCAATAGCACATGACCGGATCGCCTGTGACCTGCAGGTCCGCATCGGTCCGCACGCCCGCAAATTGCACCGGACGATACTTCCTCGGGTTGTCGCCGGATGTCTCGTAGTCGTACCAGAGAAATTCCATTTCCTCAGGAGAAATTGCATCTATGCGTTTTTTGCATAGATAGGGGTTGCTCTATGCAAAAAGTGCATAATTCATTGATTTTACTCGCATTCGTCCCTGCTGCTGTAGGCAGAGAATAGTAAAGAAACGAATTCATCTGCTTTCAAATGCGGTACAAATGCCCCCATGAGACCCATGTTCGCCCGATACGTTCGACCTTCTCGCACGATCAGGCGCTTCTGCGCCAGCCAGTTCAAATCCCGCGTCAGGGTCTTGGACGTCTTGTTGGCGTAACCGCGCGCCAAAGAGGGGGTTAATAAAGGTATTTCCATCTTGGTAACGGATTCGGCTGCACGACCAAGTTCCAGCACCAGTTCCCGGCGACGGTGCATGGCGCTGGAACGCTTCTGTTTTGTAAATACGCCATAGATGAAATGCTCCCATACTATCGCAAGTTGATGCCCCTGAATCTCATGACACTGCCCCTGCAATCCATCTACAAGTCCCTGCAAGGCATATTGCAGGAATCCGAAAGCGTCTCCCTTGCCGTCATGGATCTGACTTGACCGATCCAGTTCCCGGTAGTATTGGGTCCGGGTCATATTGTAATGATCGCTGAGCAGGTGCGCCGAAGGAAACGAAACGCCCGAACGGACCAACACCATAAACTCCAGAAGCCGCGCCGTCCGCCCGTTGCCGTCCCCGAAGGGATGAATCCAGGCGATGTACAGGTGGACAAGAACGGCATGCAGAATACCCGCCGCGACCCGGCGATCGTCTTCATCCGCAAAAAACGGGATCTCGGTTTCCTCTTCCAGCCACTCACAAAGACGTTCCAGCAGGTAATCGCAATCTTCCGGAGGCGCAGCCCTGTAACCGCCTACACCCACCGAGTGGGTGCGAATCTCGCCGGGAACCACGCCTTCGGCAAGATGCTCCCCAAGCCCTTCGAGCACCCACCCATTGTATTCCCGAATCAGATCCACAGTGAGCAGAAGCGGCTTATCTCCCTTTATATCCGACTCGATCACCTCACAGGCGCGCAAGATATTCGCCACCTCCTGTTGCAGATATTCCTGCGATGGAGGAAGATCGAGATTCCCTTCGATCTGGGCCTGCACCTGTTCTTCAGTCAGCGTGTTCCCCTCGATAGCTGTCGTAGCCCGAACCCCCTTACTGAGGTACAGCGTCTTGAACGTTTCGGCGATATCGGGGGGCAGGGCCGCTTGAGACACTTGTCTGCAAAAGGTCACCGCCTGCCCAAGCAAGGTCCATAGATTGGGATGCGCCCGGGTCAAATCCAGCCGGAACGTGATCCAGGGATGCGTCTGCTCGTATTTACGCCGGGTGGTCATGACATGGAGTCCTGTAGAGGACGTATTGTCCGGAAGCGCGTAAAGCCCGACAGAAGCCGAAAAACTCTGGCGCACCGGGGGAAAACATGAGCGCCGCCTGATGCGGGGAACTGCCGCACAGCGTCAAATATAAACGCACGAACACTGGATTACAAGATTTATTATACCTGAAATGTCCATTTTTATGTCCAAAACAATGTCCCGATATATGTCCACTTTCTGTTCACTATGGGATACTCCTTGTAACCGGTCAGACCGGGCAGGTGAGCAATAAAAATCCCATGAAAGAAATGCAAGCGCTCCTCTATCGAAATCTCCTACTCCTCCGCCTCCTTCACCACTTCGTCCTGCACGTGGCGGGGCATCGCCTCGTAATGGCTGAACGTGGCGTGGTGAATCCCGCGCCCCTGCGTCATGGACCGGAGCGACGTGGAATAGCGGTACAACTCCGCTTCCGGCACCTGCACGAGAATCTTCTGGAACACGCCTTCCGCCTCGATGCCCTGTATGCGGCCCCGGCGGGTGTTCATGTCCCCCATCACCTCCCCGACGAAGCTTTCGGGCACGGTAATCGTCACGTCGTAGATCGGTTCGAGAATGACCGGCGAAGCCGACCGGAACGCATCGCGGAAACACATCCGCCCCGCCGTCTTGAACGCCGCATCGTTGGAATCGACCGGGTGCATCCCGCCATCGTACACGACCACCCGGCAGTGCCCCACCGGGTAACGCGCGATGGGACCGTCCTGCGTGGCTTCAAGAACCCCCTTCTGGATGGCGCCGAAGAACCGCCGCATGTCGATGACGCCCCCGACGATCCCATCTATAAAGTGAATCTTCGAGCCCCAGTCCGTTTCGACCTCGGATTGGCCGCGCACGGAAATATCCGACGGCGGATTGAACTCCCCCTCGATCGGCTCGACCAGCATCGAAATGTCCGCAAATTGTCCGGCGCCGCCCGTCTGCTTCTTGTGCCGGTAGCTCGACCGGGCCTGCTTCGTGATCGTTTCGCGGTACGCCACGCGCGGCCTGGAAAAGACAATGCCCACGCCGAAGCGGTTCTCCAGACGGTACCGCGCCACCTGCAAATGCATTTCTCCCTGCCCACCCAGCGTCATCTGCCGCAGATGCGGGTCGTGCACCACAATCAGGGACGGGTCCTCTTCGCGAAGCTGGTGCAGGCCCTGAGCAAGACGGTCCTCTTCGCCCTCGTTTTCGGAGCTGATCGCAGCCCGATACCGGGGTTCGGGAAAGGCGATCGGCTCGATAATCACCTTCGATCCTTTGGGCCGCAACGTGTTGTTCGTGTGCGAATTCTTGAGTTTCACAAGCGCGCCGATATCCCCGGCCACCATCTTCTGCACGGGATCCCGTTCGCGCCCGTTGATGGCGAACAGTTGCCCAAGCCGCTCGGTCGTCCCTGTCTGCGCATTCTCGAGGTCCATGCCCTGGGAAAGCGTACCCGAATACACGCGCAGGAACGAATAATCGCCCACATGCTGTTCGGCCATCGTCTTGTAGATGAGCGCCACGGCTTCCCCGGACGGATCGGCCTGCACGGATTCGCCGGGATCGCTTTCCGCCGGAGAAGGCAACACATTGTCGATGAAACTCATCAGGCGGGAAACGCCCACCGCTCCGGTGGCGGACGTCACGAAAATCGGAAAAAGCTGCCGGTTCAGCATGGCATGGTGCAGGCCTTGCCGCATTTCTTCTTCGCTGAGCTCGCCCTTCTCGAAATAGAGGTCCATGAGTCCCTCGTCGTTCTCCGCAATATCCTCGATGAGCGTCGTGTGCAGTTCCTCGGCTTCCTCGCGGAACGCTTCGTCGATGTCGCCGACGACAGGCTCCGTTTTTCCTTCCGTATAGGTAAGCTGCTTCATGAGCAGCACATCGATGATCGCCCGCGTACCGCCCCCGACAGGGAGTTGCACCATGGTGGCGCCGTTTCCGAAGCGCTCCTTCATTTGCGCAACGAGCATCCGGAAATCCGCATCCCCCTTGTCCAGGTGATTGATCACGAACATGGACGGCTTGCCAAGCTCCTCCGCATAATTCCAGGCCAGTTCCGTCCCCACCTGCACGCCCTCGACGGCGTTCATCACGAAGATGGCGGTATCGGCCACCTTCAACGAGGAGATCACCTCGCCCACGAAATCGGGATAGCCGGGCGTATCGAGGACATTGATCTTGTGCCCTTCCCACTCGGCATGCAGGAGCGAGGCGAAAATCGACATTTGCCGCTCGTGCTCGCTGGGATGAAAATCGGATACCGTATTGTGGGCTTCGATCCCGCCCATGCGCCGCAAGGCGCCGCTGGCGAGCAGCATGGCCTCGGCCAGCATCGTTTTGCCGCTGCCCTGGTGTCCCACCAGCGCCACGTTACGAATATGATCGGCGTCGTATACGTTCATAAGTGTTCTTTTTTAAGGATGCTCTGATTAAATCCGCCGCGTCCCCGCCGCGCCCGCAAGAGGCGCTGAGGGGCAGGTAGGAGACGGCGCCACAGGACCGGCAGCGTCCGCCTCAGAACCCATACGGCGCACATTCGTCTAAAATACGTTTGTATGCGTTATGATCCACAACGGTAATGCATTGAATATTCTTGCCCTCGAAACGGCTACGAACGCATGCAGCGTCGCCGTATGGCGCAATGGAAAGATTGCGGCCCAGTTGACGCTGCGGCGCGCTCGCGCGCATGACGCACAGCTGGTTCCGATGATCGGCGACGCCCTGCGGTATGCCGGAATCGCGGCTCCGGAACTGGCGGCCGTGGCCGTATCGAGCGGCCCCGGATCGTATACCGGCTTGCGGATCGGTACGGCCACCGCAAAAGGGCTGGCCGAGGCAACCGGGGCGCGCCTCGTATCCGTGCCGGGTCCGGAAGCATGGGCGCACCTTGCGCTCCCGCTGGCGGCGCCGGACGACCGCATTGTCGCTGCGTTCGACGCCCGGCGGAACGAAGCGTACGCAGCGGCTTTCCGGGTCGCGTCCGGCGGTACGCTCGAAACGCTGCGCGAAACCACGGTTGTCCGGGTCGAGGAAGCTGCCGAATGGCTCGGCGACACGGCAACGGGTCGCCTGTATATCGTGGGGGACGGACAGACGAAATTGTATGCGCAGTGGGCGCAGCAATACGGATCGAACGGGCACGCGACGGAGATGCTCGCCCCGGAGGACGAGCGCATCGCCCCTCCCGCCGTAGCCGTGGCGCGCCTCGGCGCTGCGAAACTGGAACGGGGCGAAGTCGAGGACATCGCTTCCTTCGAACCGCATTATCTGAAGGAATTCGCGGCCGCAGTTCCTGAAAAAACAGCGTTCCAAAAGTTGGCCATCCGATTATGACGTGGTTCAAGCGACAGAAGGCGGGTATCCTGACCGAACTGGCGGAAAAGAACGAGATCCCGGATGGGCAGTGGGCGAAATGCCCCAAGTCCGGCGAAATCGTCAACCGGCGCGAGATCGAGGAGAACGCCATGGTCGTACCCGCCTCCGGGTATCACTTTTTCATGGACAGCCTCGGGTATTTCCGCCTCCTCTACGACGACGGAGCGTTCGAGCTGTTCGACGAAAATCTGTATTCGACCGACCCGCTCGAATTCGCCGACCGCAAGCGGTACGCGGACCGGCTCGAAGCCGCCAAACAAAAGACCGGCCTGAACGACGCGGCGCGCGCTGCGCTGGGCAAGGTCGGCGGACACCTCCTGTCTACGGCAGCCATGGATTTTGCGTTCATCGGCGGTTCGATGGGGTCCGTAGTGGGCGAGATCGTCGCGCGCGCCATCAAGCGGGCCGAAGAAAATAAGGCGGCGCTGCTCATCATTTCGCAAAGCGGCGGAGCGCGCATGATGGAAGGCGTCCTCAGCCTCATGCAAATGGCGAAAACGAGCGCCCTTCTGAGCAGGCTCGATGCGGCGGGCCTCCCCTTCATCTCCCTCATGACCAACCCGACGACCGGCGGCGTTACCGCTTCGTTCGCCATGCTGGGGGATTTTAATCTTGCCGAGCCGGGCGCCCTGATCGGCTTTGCGGGGCCGCGAGTGATCCGGGAAACGATCGGGGCGGACCTGCCGGACGGCTTCCAGAGCTCCGAATTCCTGCAGGAGCACGGCTTCGTGGATTTCGTGGTGGACCGGCGCGACCTGCGCGAGCAGCTCGTCCGGCTGCTGGATCACACCATGCAGGGACAAGACTGACGAGCCGGGCGCATACCCCCTGCGCGGTTTCCTCGACTACTCCTGCACGTCGTATATCTTCACGTCTTCCCAGAGGTGGTTGCATTCGTTGCGGAAGCGATCGTGTACGGGATCGTCCTGGTAGAAATCGTGCCCCGCCTTGTCGTCGAAAGCGACCACGAGGCCGCAGGTATAATCGCGGAGGACGACCGGGCGGTGGGTATCGGCAGGCGCTCCGACGAACCCGTGGCGGACCGTTTCGATTCCGAGCAGGGACCGGACCCCCTCATCGAATTCCTGGCGGCCTTCGGCGGTCAAATCGTCCCGGAGCCGGAAAAACACGCAATGAATAAACATGGCAAACTGTAGATGAATCGGTGAGCGAATGGCGATGCGGAGCCGTAAGGTACGGCGCGAAAAAGATCGGATTCAGGGCGAAGCGGTTTTGATCAGAGTATCCTTTATCGGCGCAACATTGGCTGTACGATATCGCCCTGGCGGATGGTTCCGGGGTGCAGCGGAATAAGATTCTGGCCAAAAAACACTTTCCCGTCCTCGCCCCGGCGAAACGTCTCCAGAGTCCGCAGCGGTTCCTTGCCCTGTACGCCTGTCTCCTGATCGACCGTCGTCACGATGCAGCGGGCGCATGGCTTGGCCACAAGAAAATCCATCTCCCCGATGCGCACGCGATCCCAGGTATCCTCGGCAAACGCTTCGACCCCCGACACGACCAGATTCGGCCGGAAACGATGCATGGGGACCGGCTCGTCCAGCCGCGCATTGAGCGCCTCCAGAGATGCTTCGGAAATAAGCAGCGCCGGAAAAGAATCCGCAAAACTCACGACGTCCCCGGGCTTGCCGTACCCGGTCTCGACCGGTCGGCTGGCCGGATCGTCCAGGTACACAAGCCGGCATTCGGTTCCGAGAAACCGGCTGAACCATTCGTGCGCCCTGCTGTCCGCCTCGGTGGCGGGAATACTATCGCCCCATACCTCCACGGATGCCCGCGCTGCCCCGTCCGGCTGCGCCACAACCAGATCCTCCTGCCCCGGCGCCTGCACCCGCAGCCCTTCCGGGGACGCCGCCGCCCGGATCAGGGCCAGCCTGGGCGCCGTGCGCTGCGACATGAATTTGCCGGCCGGATCGGCCACCATCCACCGGCGGTCCATACGGAGACCCTGCGGCTCGACTGCCGACGCTTCCAGCGCTACCCGCCGCGTCGATTTGACAGGATAAATGTAGATGGCGGCAAGGCGACCCGTCGCCGATGCTTCCGCTTCCTTCGCAGGCATGTCCCTTGAGCTCATGAATAATCTTTAAGGATACTCTGACCGAAACCGCTTCGATCGGCGCTTTAAGGATACTCTGACCAAAACCGCTTCGCTCAGCGCTTCACGTTCGTGCGTAAAAGATATGGAAACATGACATACGGATCGGTTCCGGATTCCATCCCGCACAGGGCGTTGCGGGAAAGAAAGTGGCGCATACCCGGTCCGTTGGCCTATCTTTCCCGCGAAACGCGCCGTGAAATCCGGCGCGCCTGTTCCTCGCCCTCCTTTCCGCAAGATCATGAAACGCAGGCACTTTCTGAAAACCGGCGCCATGCTCGCCGCAGCCTCCGCGCTCCCCGGCATGGCCATGACCCCCTGGGGCCGGAACGCCCCCCGCGTAGGTCTCATCGGGTGCGGCTGGTACGGCAAAACGGACCTGCTCCGGCTGATCCAGGTGGCCCCCGTGGAAGTTACGTCGCTGTGCGATGTGGACCGGAACATGCTGAACGGGGCGGTGGACATCGTCGCCGGACGGCAGGCTTCCGGCAACCGTCCGCGCGCGTTCGCCGACTACCGGGAAATGCTCCAGGCGGGCGACCTCGACCTCGTGCTGATCGACACGCCGGATCACTGGCACGCGCTGCCCATGATCGACGCCTGCCGCGCCGGGCTGGACGTGTGGGTGCAAAAGCCTGTCGGCGTGGATGTGGTGGAAGGCCAGGCGATGGTTGCCGCCGCCCGCAAGTACGGGCGCGTCGTGCAGGTAGGGATGCAGCGACGCAGCACGCCCCACCTCATAGAGGCCCGCGATCGGTATGTGCGCTCGGGGCGACTCGGAAAAATCCGGCTTGCGGAAACGTACTGCTATTACCATATGCGCACGCGCCGGAATCCCCCGGCCATCGCGCCCCCGGACGAACTGGACTACGAAATGTGGGCAGGGCCGGCGCCCAAAATCCCGTTCAACGAGATCGTCCACCCGCGCGGATGGCGCAATTTCATGGAATACAGCAACGGCATCATCGGCGACATGTGCGTACACATGCTGGATACGGTGCGCTGGATGCTCGACCTCGGGTGGCCGAAGCGGATCACATCCACCGGGGGGATTCTTGTGGATACCGACAGCATCGCCACCACGCCGGACACGCAGACGGCCACCTTCGAGTACGACGAACTGCCGATCCTGTGGCAGCACAGAGCCTGGGGGCACGCCGCCGATCCGGATTATCCCTGGGGGGCGACCCTGTACGGCGAACACGGCACGCTCAAGATGAGCGTACATTCGTACGATTTCATTCCGCGCGGGGACGAAGAACCGGAGCGCGGCGAGGCCCTCTACGAATACGACCGCTACCCGGAGGACCGCACCGAGCAGGACCTCGAACGGCATGTGGCGTCCGCGGTCCGGGGGCACATGGTCGACTTTCTGGATGCGATCGAACAACGATCCCGGCCTGTAGCGGATATCGAGGAAGGCCATATCTCGGCAGCCTCCTGCATTCTCGCGAACATTTCCATGGCCCTGGGCCGGAGCCTCGAATGGGACGCCGCCGCAGGCCGGGTCGCGGGCGACGAGGAGGCCAACGCCCTGCTGGCCCGGCCCTACCGCGCCCCGTGGACGCATCCGGATCCGGAGAAGGTGTAACCCGCCCGTACGCAATGCCTCACGCACCCGCTCGCAACGCATCATGACCGAACCTGCCTGGGACCTGCCCAAAGACCTCGACGCCGCGTCGTGGGAGCGGATGGCGGATATCGTCCCCCGTCACTACGTGTGTCATTATGTCGAGGATGCCCCGAGGATAGACGGCAAACTGGATAAAAAACTCTGGCAAGAGGCGCCCTGGAGCGAACTCTTCACGGACATCGAGGGAGACCGAAAACCTGCGCCGCGGCAGGAAACGCGCATGGCGATGCGCTGGGACGATACCTGTCTGTACATCGCGGCGCGCCTCGAAGAAACGCATGTGTGGGGATCGCTCACCGAGCCGAACAGCGTGATCTTCCAGGACAACGATTTCGAGGTGTTCATCGATCCGGACGGCGACCACCACCGGTACTGGGAAATGGAGGTCAACGCGCTGAACACCCTCTGGCAACTGGCGCTGGAAAAACCGTACCGGGACGGGGGGCCTCCCATATCTCCGGCGCCCATTGCGGGGCTGCGGTCGGCGGTATATGTAGAGGGCACCCTCAATGCCCCGCACGACACGGATACGTACTGGTCCGTGGAGATCGCCATCCCGTGGCGCGGCCTGGCGCCCTACGCTCCGCAGGGGGGCGCGCCGCCCGACGAAGGCGCGCAGTGGCGAATGAACTTCTCCCGGGTCCAGTGGCAACACGAAATCCGCGAAGGCGTCTACCGCAAAAAACCCGACACGCCGGAGGACAACTGGGTCTGGTCCCCGCAGGGCGTGGTGGACATGCACCGTCCCGAGCGATGGGGCTTCGTGCAGTTCACGCGGGCGCGGCCCGGAGAAACGGCGTTCCGACCGGATCCGACCTTTCCGGCGCGCGAGGCGCTCATGGCCGTGTACTATGCGCAGCGGGCCTTCTTCAAGACGCGCGGACGCTGGGCGAAATCCCTGCAGGACCTGCCGGATTCCCTGTCGGAAAACATCCGCCTGACGTCCGACGGCAAAGGCTGGATCGCGGAAATGCCCACCGAAACCGCCGGCGGGAGCCCCTGCACGGTGCGGGTGGACGAGGCGTCGCGGATGACGGTGGAGAGGGAATAGAATGGGCGCAGACAAACAGTGATCCGGGCGTCTAATACACCTCCGTCACCCCCTGTTCCTCGGCAAGGGCCGGTTCCAGCGCAAAGCGGATGTACAGCGCATCGGGGCCGTACACCGTGTCGTCCTGCGCCTGCTCCATGACGCGCCGCATCGTTGCTGCGGCAGGGGCCGCCTTGTCGCCCAGCAATTGCAGGGCGCGAGCCGCCCGGAGCACATCCAGCGGATCGCCGGTCTCCAGTACCTCCTCAAGCACGGCAAGAGCTTCCGAAGAACCGTCCAGCGCAACCAGCGCTGCCGCCGCCTCCGCGCGCACGGCGGGAACCGCATCGCCCAAGGCGTTCCGCAGCGCATCCCGGCTCAGGGGGTCCCTGGCCCCGGCCGCATGCAGCCCCAGGGCGGCCCAGTACCGCACCGCATCGTCCGGGTCCCTCAGAAGCGCGGCCTGCCTGTTCGCAGCGCGCGGCTGCCCCACGAGGGTGGCCGTATCCAGCACGCGCGTAAGCGGGTAGACGGACGGCTCTGCCGTGAATTCGAGGGGCGTTTGGCCCGTTCGGTCGGCCAGCCGCAACACTTCGGCTTCATCCATAAAGCCGATATCCCGTGTCTCCACCTCCCATTGCGTCAGCCGGGCCCGCATCCGGTCGAGCACGTCGATATACGCGGAAGAGGCAGCCAGATTGCGGAGCTGGTACGGGTCGGTCACGGTATCGAACAACTCTTCGGGCGGCTTCGAGGGACCAGCGTAGGTCCTCTGCTCGGCATTCAGGGCGCCCGCCTCGGCCAGTCGCGTAATGGCCTGGCGGATCGGCGCCTGATCCGAAAAGAATTCCGGCTGGTTCCAGGACAGGTGCGGGTGGTAATGGCGAATGTACAGAAAGCGCTCGTCGCGCACGGAACGCGCAATGTCGTACGCCTCGTCCACCCGGTCGCGCGCACCGAATACGAACTCCCGTTCCGCCATCGAATCCTCCCCCAGAAACGGCATGCCCTGCATATGCTCCGGCGCGTCGCGGCCAATCAGGCGGAGCACCGTGGGCGCGAAATCCACGAAACTCACCAGTCGATCCGTGGACGAACCGGCAGGAACCGGCGCCAGATGTTGCCATTGCTCGGGAAAATAGATAACCAGCGGCACATGCAAGCCGGAGTCGTAGAGCACCCGCTTGCCGCGCGGCAGACCCGTCCCGTGATCCCCGTAGAAAAACACGATGGTGTTGTCCGCTACGCCGTCCTCTTCCAGTTCGGCCAGCAGGCGCCCCACATGGGCGTCCATGGCGGTAACGGCGTCATAGTAGCGGGCCACCGTCTCGCGCACGTCCGGGTCGTCCGGATAATACGGGGGCAACGGCGCAAGGGCGGGATCGTGCCGCCCCAGCGCATCGGCCAGTTCGGGAAACTCCGTATCCAGAAAGGAGATACGGCTCTGATGGGTGTGCATGTGGTTGAAAACGGCGAAGAACGGCTGCCCGTCCTCGCGCCCCCGCCAGTGCGCCTGGGCGCTGCTCTCGTCCCACGACTCGGCGATGAGGCGCGGCTCGGCGGCCGTGTTGTAGTCGGTCTTGACGTTGTTCGTCGTGTAATAGCCCAACTCGCGCAGATACGCCGGGAACCCTGTGATATCGTCCGGGATGGGCGCTTGCGAACGCAGACCCTGCGTGCCCGCCGTCGTGGCGTATATGCCCGTAAGCAGCGTAAACCGCGCCGGGGAACAGACGGGCGCGGTAGCGAACGCATTCGTGTACGTGACCCCTTGCCGCGCCAACCCGTCGATGTGGGGCGTTTCCGCATAGGCGTCGCCGTATGCGCCCAGATCGGCGCTCATGTCCTCCGACGTGAGCCACAGAATGTTCGGCAGATCGGAAGCGGACTCGGCGGCGTTTTCCGCCGATCCGCATCCCTGGAGCGCTGCGCAAAGAATCAGCAGCCCGGCGATCCGGGCCATCGTCGTTGTTTTGGGAATTTCAGGAAATGGCACGATAATCGTCTCGCGATGTGAATCCGGGAAAGATCGTATGATACGGACAGGCTGCGTGGAATCGCAATTCGGTTGCGCCTTGTGCGGAAAATACCTATGATTAACCTATGGATGACAGAATGCCTCGCCTTCCCGGGGAGGCGTTCTTTATATATTAAAACTTTATAAATTAAGGTTTGATTATGAATATATTAAAAAATTAAAGTGTACTGTCATAGGCAACCCGCACCGGACAGCGCCAACCTGGACCTCGCAAAGTAATCAAGCCCAATCAGGCGCAAGCACATAACTATCGACCTTTCATCCCGTTCGGGCGTACCATGTCGGCAAATTACGGGCCACCGCACGGCAACCCCCGACTGCGCGAAGAAAAATCGTGAGCCGGAGCGGCGCTCTTCGCAACAACCGGTTTCTGCAGAACGTACCCGAAGAATCATCGGAACGCCCCTGGACCGGAATGCGTCGGGACAAAACCCCCCATAACAAACCTATGCGCACCCCCTTTACACCCTTTACAATGAAGCACCGCCAACTCTTCCGCACGCTCGCCGTAGCCATGTTCGCCGCCTGCCTTTTCGGCGCAAGCGCAGCCAACGCCCAGGAAAACCGGCGCGGCTTCTATATCGGGATCGACACCGGCGTCGCCAACTCCGCGCAGCTGGGCTCGTCCCTCTCCGCAGTCACCACCCCGACGAAGTGCGACCGCCTGGTCTATGACGATCCGGCCATGGCCCCGAGTAGCGCACCGGAATGCATGGTCACCGAGCCGAGACAACTCTCCTCCAACGGGTTTTCGCCGGGCACGGGATTCACCGGCGGGCTCAGCGTCGGGTATGCCCTCGATGCGCTGCGTGTCGAACTCGCATACCGGATACAGGGGTACGGAAACGACACGTCCCCGCTCATTGAATCGACCACCAATCAGGCCGTGGTCAGCAAAGCCAGCGAGTGGAGCAACGTGTATCCGCCGATCGAAACCGTCTCCGGCTATCGCGCCCACCAGGTCTTTGCAAACGCCTGGTACGACTTCAGCAACAACTCCCCCTGGACGCCTTCCGTGGGCGCAGGCGTCGGCATCGCCCGCACCGACCTGAACTACAACCGGCGCCTGCTGCGCAAGACGCTTGCCGAAGGGTACCAGGATGTGGAACCGCCCACCACGCTTGCCGACAGACCGATCCTGGCCGCCGGGACATTCAGCATGCTGAACGCCGAGGCCAGCGGAACGGTCATAGGCTTTCAGGTGCTGGCCGGCATGGATTACGCCGTCGGAGAACGCACCACCATCGGGATCACCGCCCACTGGACCCGTTTCGGGACCCTGAAAGAAGATGTCGTGTGGTCGATCATCCGCAGCCATGCGCCAGTCCGGGCGGACGGCGTAACGCCTTTCTCGGGGGAATTGACGTTCGACAACTTTACATCGCTGGTCGCAACGCTTGGGCTGAAGTACCGGTTCTGAGAAGCGGCGTTGAGTGCCGGGCCTGTCAGGACCCGGGAACTGCTTCGCTTGCGAATGCCCACCGGGCAATGCACTGGAACAAGGACATCCGTGCGCACGCGCCGGGATACCCTTACCTTGAAAGCGTCATCGTGCGCACAATGGATCGTTCGTCCGTATCCAGTCGCACAATGTATGTACCGCTTGGGAGATGACCAGCATCGAAACGCGCCGTGTGCCTCCCGGCCGCCTGAACCCCATCTGCCAGAACAGCGACCTCACGTCCCAGTACATCATACACCGCCAGACGCAGGGTAACTGTAGCGGGCAAGGCATAGTGTATCGTCGTGCCGGGATTGAACGGATTGGGATAGTTGGATGAAAGAGACACTTCCTCGGGAAGCTCCCCGGTTGTTTCCGTGTCCAATACACCATCTGCAAAAAGAATCAGCGGGGGAGTGATAAAGGCTACGCCGTACACCGTTGGACCGACATCAACCTGCGTAATGTTTACCGTTACCGTCCCTGTGTTATTTGCACTCCTTGTCACGGTTGCCGGAGTACTTACCAGAGCACCCGCCTCCAGCGTTACCATCTTCGGCGACACCGTACCTCCTTCAGCGGACAAACTCAAGCCGGGTTTCCCCCAAAGCGGCATCTCCTCAGGAACCCTTATCGCCACTTCGGCAGAACCGGATGAACCCGAATCGCTATCTGTTCGGATCACCTCGAGGAACAATCTGAACGGCGTTCCCGGATTCCTCGATAGTGACAACGTTTTCAGACTTCTCAGATCTGCGAACATACTATCGGGGAGCGTCCAGAGCCGATTATTATAGAGCCACAAATCCGTCAGGTTGGTCAGCCCGGAGAATACCCCTTTGGGCAAGGTCGCGATATCGTTGTGATACAACGTGAGCACTTCGAGGTTATTCACACCCAAGAAAGCTTTCGGGGCTATCGTTACAAGCTGGTTATTATGTAGATAGAGTTCACTAAGGCCGTATAATCCCATAAATACACTATCGGGCAACGTGGTTATTCTGTTGCTTTCTAAATACAAGCCATCCAGATTCCCCAATCCTGAAAAATCTCCTCCTTTCAATTCTTCGATACGCATATCACTCAAGCGAATATTCCCTTCCATGAATAGCAGGTCTTCGCCGGTAACTTCACTACATTCAGAAATATTTGTGAGCCGCTTGATAATGGCATCCTGAACGTCAGGGGTACGATCGCATACAGCAGGATTTGGAACAATACTTTCAGGAAAAAGAAGAAGCGAATTCGTAACAAATCGTAACGCATATCCAAGTTCTCTCATAGCGAATGGAGTGTCTGGCGCTTGCGTCGGAGTCACATACACTGCTCCGGAATAACCCGGATACCGGGTTATCGTTATCGGGACGCTTTCCAGCGTGCCTGGACCCATCGTTATTTCCTCCGGAAATGCTTCCCCACCCATTATTTCCAGGGTCGTCTGGTACGGAAAGGGCATTCCGGGGTCTATGCGCACCACCACTTCAGCCGGGCTTGGCGCATTGAGATCCCCATCCTTTCGAACGATTTCAACGGGTACAGTGAATGGATACCCCGGATTGCCCGCCAGGCGTACCAGATTCCTGCCTTGAAGACCCTCAACCCCTTCAAACATGCCCGTTGGCAGCATCGCAAACTGATTATTGCGCAGGTCCAGAATTTCCAGACTGTCCAAGTCCGAAAACACCCCCGACGGCAACGTCGCTAAAAGATTGTTTTCCAACTGTAACTCTCGCAAATTCTTCAATCCCGCAAAAACATCCGGCGATAAAATTTTCAAAGCATTCTCGTGTAATCGCATTTTTTGTAGTTCAATTAAGTTTTTAAAAATACTATCAGGTAACATAACAAGGGCGCCGTATTCCATACTTAGTGTTTGTAATTTTTTCAAATGTTCAAATGTATGTGCTGGCAATGTTGTAAAATGTCCGTGTTTCATGTGTAGTGTTCTCAATTCTTTTAACCTTCTGAATACATTATCAGGTAATGTCATGAACGGATTGCCACCTACATCAATCGATTTCAATTTGCCTAAACCTGAAAACATACGTTCCGAAAGTGTTTCGAATTTATTACCATGCAAATTCAAACCGCCCAGATATGTCTGATTCAAAAATACATTATTAGGTAATGAAATCAACAAGTTATTACTGAGATCCAATGTAGATATCCACGCCGAAGCCCCGGAAAATGTATGCCTGGATAATTTTCTCAAACGATTATTATTTAGATAAAGTCTGCTCAGGGAAGGAATACCAACAAATATGCTGTCAGGCAATGTAGTTAAATTATTATTCTGTAAGTGCAAGTCTTTTAGACTTAACAAACCTTCGAAATCGCCCTGCTTCAGTTCGGTGATCCCTGTTCCATCCAATCTGAGAGGATAATAAGAAGGGGGTCCAATATCATTATAAACTTCCCCCACGCCTGATAATTGAACAGCACCGATCTTGGTACAATCAGAAATGCCGTCATAGCGCTCCACCCACGCAACGATGGCGTCGCGCACCTGCGGGGTCCGGTCGCATACGGAAGGATTTTGCGCTTGCGCCTGCAGCGCACCAACCATGAAAACCGAAACAATGAATCCGAGTCGAGCGCGCATCGTATTGGATCGGTTTATTTGACGGAAACCGGCCAGCAAGAGACCGCGCAAGCAGATGTCTTAATCCGACCTACCCCACCCCGTACAGCCTCGCCGCATTACCCCAAAAAATCTGCTTCTTCGCTTCGGGGTCGAGGTCGAGCCCCGCTATCTTCCAGTATTCGGCGGGGAAATATCCCCAGGGCGAATCGGTAGCGAACAGGACCCGCCCGAAACCCAGATTGCGCCGGTCCAGCTCGCCCAGCAGCCATCTCGGCGCAAAGCCCGGTACGATAGACGTATCCGTGTACACATCGAAGCCCTGCTCGATCCAGTCCGGAAAACGCGGCACGAACTTGAACGCCGGCGCGATGGCCTCCCCACAATGCACCAGTTGATAGGTGGCCCGGTTCCCGTATCGTTGCATAAAACGATCGAACTCCAGAGGATCCGCGCCGGGCAAGTACCCGGTGTGAAAATGAATGACCAGCCCATGGCCGCCGGCGGCTTCAAGAATACGCTCCATGTTGCGTTGCACGGGCCTGTCCCAACCGGATGGATCGATGCCGTAGGGCGCCCAGGCGTTCGATGCGATCTTGAGCGCGCGCACCTTGGGGTGCGGCAAACGGGCCAGGGTAGCATCGAGAAGCGATTCGACCTGCGGGAGTGGAGAGACCCATAACCCGCCGTACAGATTCTCATACCGCTCCACGGCCCCAATGAGCAACGCATTGTATTCGAACGCCGCTTCCTGGCGGTCGAGATAGGTGGGCACGATGACCCCCGCCTGGATACCGTGCCGGTCGAGATACGCCGCGCAATCGGCGCCCGAAGCATGATCGAGGGCTTCGGGAATGGGCGTGATCCGGCGCCCGGCGAACGCCTGCGTTCCGTAGGGACCTATATGGAAATGCGCGTCGAACACCGGATGGGCGCCATCCGGAGCACCCGATCCGGAGGCAGGGCCGGTCATCAATCTTCCAGCTGCTTCGTAAAGTGCTTGTAGAGCAGCCACGTAACGGCGAAGGCTACGATAAAAATCGCGCCGGGAATCACAACGCCCACCCACGTGATCTGCGGTGCGGCGGCTTGCATGAGCAGGGACAAGGACATGGCAGTCACTTCTTGTGATGCTTGCGATAGGAGCGCCACGCCAGCAGCAGCCCCAGCAGCGAAGCCGCGTACGCAATGGTCATTCCGATAACCGTAGTCAGACTTTCCGTCATGGCGCGGCCTGTTCGTGTTGTTTCCAGCGGACGGAATCTTCCAGTTCGGACAGGTATTCCTGCTGGTTCTTCTCGTACTCCTCCGAAATAGCCTTCAGTTTCGGATCGATGATCCAGTGCATCCATACGACGAGAACCATGCTGACGGCAGTGATCGCGAACCCTTCCCAAAGCAGGAGAAAGGACAAGGCCACGCCCAGCGTCAGCGCAAAATAGCAAATCGGCGAGAGGACGATGACGAACCAGTCTTCCCTGGTCCATTTGTCGGCTTCTGCAGCCGTCCATGTACGTCGAATGAGGGGCATGATGCAACGAGAAGGTTAGCGGTCAGAGCCTTAATCAATGACGGGGCGCCTTGGGGAGTCCTTTTCGATCAGCCCGCGCCGCTCGGCTTCGCGGCGGACCGGCCCCCACCATCCGAGGGGCCGCGCCTGCACATAGTACTTGACGAGATGATCCATGCTTTCCGGCTTCGTCAAAAACGTGGTGGGAATGAACACGCAGGCGCCCAGCAGCATGAGCAACCAGAACTGCTGGTAATCGGCCAGATCCGGAATCACGCCGAACTCGGGCAATACCCACACCACCAGCCAACTGAAGCCCAGGTTGGCGATCCAGGCCGACAGATACCCCCAGGCATTGAACCGCCACCACACCACCTGCAGGATGTTCGGCAGCCAGATCCCCGCGGTCATGATCCAGAGCGCAAAAATGAGCCACTCCGTAATGTTCTCCATCATCAGCCCGTACACGAACGAGCCGAGAAGCAGAATCAGCGTGGACCAGCGCCCCACCCATACCAACGTACGTTCGGACGCCTCGGGATTCCAGTAGTGCTGGTACAAATCGCGGGTGGCGTACAGCGCGCCAAGGTTCAGGTGCGACGAAATAGTCGAGAGATGGATGGCGAGGATGGCGGCAAAGAAAAAGCCCACCATGCCCACGGGCAGATAATCGAAGCCCAGCCGGAACCACCCCATCTCGTACTCGGACGTTTCCGTCATGCCCGGAAAAAGCACGAAAAATCCGAGAATGGCTATGGCCCATACCGAATTGCGCACCAGCCCGATCAGCGTCCCCCACCAGATGCTGTAGGTGGAATCGCGTACGGTGCGGGCCGACTGGATACGTTGCGCCTCGGGATACCAGTCTATACTCGTCCCCATGCCGAATCCCCCGAGAATGGCGATCACCATCATCGTGACGAACCAGGCTGCGGGAAATTCTCCGGTCCACCACCCGGTAAACGCAAACGGATTCATGCGGTCCGTCTCGCCCAGCATCGTGAGTTTTTCGATGATGCCGGTGGGACCGCCCGCCACCATGATCCCCCAGATCGACACGATCATGATGACCAGAAAGGCAATCACGCCCTGTTGAAAATCGGCCATGACGACGCCCCAGTACCCCGCCGCCAGCACATAAATGGCGCATCCGGACGAGAACGACACGAGCCCTACCCACAGCGGCCAGCCGAAAAGGAAGGCGCACACCTTGCCCATCGCAATGCCCACCCAGCCCAGCACGAACATGTTCATGAAGACCTGCCATCCGGCCATCCAGCCACGCAGCATTTCCGCGCCGAGCCCGGTGAACCGCACCACGTTCCATTCAGCCTGCGTGTAGGCCAGCGACCGGCGGAAAATGCGGGTCGAAACAAAGGCGCTGATAGCGGCCCACGCCGAGAAGAAGGTGTACCAGATACCCGCCAGCCCGTATTTGTAGATGACTCCCGTAATCCACATCGGGGTGTCGGTGGCCGTGTGCGTGGCGTACACCGAAGAAGCCGGCAACCACCAGGGCAACCCCCGCCCCGCCAGGAAGAAATCGGACTGGGAACGCTTGCCGAGACGGTAGAACAGCACGCCGCTGCCGATCATCAGCAGCAGAAAAGCTCCCACCCAGAGCCAGTCGAGCCAGGTAAACAGAACGTTCATGAAGAGCGGGGGAAATCCCTGCAAAACAGCGAAGCGCTTCCACGATACGCCCTTTCATGGGGAAAGGCAAGACCCGCCCGAAATTCCGGGTGGGTCGGAAACGCATCCGGCATCGTCAGGAACGCCAGGCAGGTTGTTCGTCCAGCAGGCGCAGGCACAGCCACAGGGCGCGGGGTACATGGAAGCACCCCTTGTACGGGGCGCCCTTGAAGCGATGCGTCACAGTACCCTGCCGGTCCAGATACCCGAACCATTCCCCGTATTCGGGGTCGGAAAACCGCTCGAAACTATACCGATCCACCGCCTCGAAGGCGGCAAGGTCGCTAGCGTCGCCGGTCAGAAAATAATCCAGGAGATGGGCGTAGAGCGCCTCGCAATGCGGCCACCACAACTTCATGGACCATTCGAGCGGAACGGGTGAATATCCTTCCGAATCCACAAAATAGAACAGCCCCTCGTGCTCCTTGTCCCAGCCGTTTTCGAAAGACCAGCGCACCATGTCGAGGGCCTGCTGCTGCACATCCGGGAGGCCCAACCGCTGCGCCCAGTGCTGCAAAAACCACCCCGCCTCAATGGCATGCCCCGGCGTCATTAAACGACCTTCCGGGCCGTCCAGGCGACCGCCATCCGGGGCCACGACCTCGTACACACGCTGCGTGTCGGCATGTACATGCAGGGCCGTTCGGCGGATACAATCATCCACCTCGGCACGGTACGTTCCAAAATCGTCGCCGGCCACCTCCTCGATCAGATTAAGCATCAGCATCGGCACGGCCAGCGCTTGCGAAGGAGCCTGCCCCTCGTTCGCCGGGCGGCCTACCTTCGTCCAGTCCCAGGCCCACTCCCACATCGTTTCGAGCAATTCGTACGCCTCGCGAAGGAGTTCCGGCTCCTCCGCCGCCCGGGCATATTCTGCAAGAGCCATGATGTAAAAACACTCCGTGAATATCTTGCGCTGGAGATACACGGGCCGCCCATCCGCCGTCACCGAAAAACAGACCCTGCCGTCCGGCCGTACGGCATGCTTGCGCATGAAGTCCATACCGCTGCGGGCCATGGCAAGCCAGGAGGGTCTGGCCTCGACCGTGCGATAGAATTTGCTGAACATCCATACCAGGCGGCCCTGCATCCACAGATGCTTGGTCGTGTCGTATACGGACCCGTCCCGGTCCAGATTGTTGAAATGACCGCCGTGTTCGGGATCCGGAGCATGGCGCTCCCAGAACGGGATCACGCGTTCGAACAGTTCGTGCTCGTACCGGTCGCGGTAGCGGGTACGGAGCGCGGCGAAATCGGCGCCGGGATGAGCAGAGGACATGTTGCTAAGGGTTATCCAGTGCGGAACGGGGTTTCAAAATTGCATTCGGAAGATACGGATACTCCGATCAAAACCGCCGCCGCGCGAAGAACAGGGCCCGGAAACCGGAAACAAACTCCCCGGAATCGCAAAACCGCGCCGCAAACCGAACGTTTCGACGCCTCATTGCGTATTTTCAAGCGCATTCGGCCGCACGAACCGCTACGCAGTACGATGCCCGACCCTTTCCGGCAAGACGGTCTGCCCCCGCAACCGCCCTCCTCGCCTCCGGCGCGCCGCGTCGCGGTAGCCTCCGCGCTCCTTGCGGCGCTCGCCATACTCGGCGCGTGCGCATCCGCCCGCCCCGGCGCCGCGCAACCGCTCAACCGGGTCCTGTTCGAAGAAATGGCGGTCGATTGCCTTGGAACGCTTCCCGAAACGGAAGGCGACCTGATCCTGCACGCCCCCGAGGAGATGCCGTACGTCCGCGCCGTCCTTGTCGCCGCATGGCAAGCCGATGGACGCGCCATATTTCTCCCGGACTCGACAAAGGCCGGCCTTCGTATCGCCTACGCCATCGAAGAAGCCGCCGTCCACTACGAAAAAAGACGCCGGAAACAGCTTGCCCGCGAGGTGCGCCTCGTACTTCTCTACAATATCGCGGACCAGGACGGCCGGGTGCTTGCCGACGATCGCTGCGCCCTCGCGCGCTCGGACGTCATTACACGGGGGCAGCGCACCGCCGTGGAAACCGAAGCCTGGCCCGAAACGCAGGGCGCGGCGCCGCGCAGGAGCCGGGTCCGTCGTATGCTGGAACCCGTCGTCCTGACCGCAGCCATGACCGTCACAGCCTGGCTGTTTTTCTCGCTCCGTTCGTCCGGAGAGGATTCTTCATGAGCGCCCGCGTCAAGGCATGGCGGTATGCTGCCGGAAGGCGATGCACGCCGACCGGAAAGCGCATGAGGCAAATGGTGCGAGGCGCCGCCGCGCTATGGTGCGCTACGCTGTGGGCCGCCTGCGCTACCCCCCTCCCGCCCGGAGGAGGCCCGACGGACGATACCCCGCCGCACATCGTCGAGAGCACCCCCGGCAGCGGCGCAACGAACGTATCCGAGGCGTCCCTTAGCATCGTTTTTTCGGAATATATCAACGAGGGCTCCTTCCAAAGAGCCCTGTCCATCATTCCGGAACCGGAAACGCCTCCGGAACTGGACTGGAAAGGGCCCCGCGTCGATATCCGGCTTACCGACCCGTTGCGAGACAGCACCACCTATGTGTTCACTCTCGATACCGGTTTGCGGGACGTGCGCGGCGCCGCGCTTGCCGCCCCCCTTATCCTTGCCTTCTCGACGGGCCCGACCCTGAATGCCGGTATCCTCGCCGGACGAGTGGTACAAAGCCACGACGGCGCTCCCGCCCCCGGCGTAGACGTATTGGCCTATGCAGCGCACGACGGCGCACCCCCCGATTCGCTTCCCGCCCGACCGGCCTACCGCACCCAAACCGATCCCGACGGCGCATTCCGGTTCGAATACATGACGGAGCGGCACTGGTTTGTGGCGGCGCTCGACGATGCAAACTACAATGTCCGCCCCGATCCGGGAGAAGCGTTTGCGCCGCCGCCGATCCCCGCGTTGCTTGCGGATACGGTACAGACCGCCCTCGAAATCCCCTGGATGATGACCCGGATCGACACCGTGCGCTCCGATACCCTGCGTACGCCCCCAGCCGATCCGGAAACGGAAGACGATACCGCCCCCGAACCCATTCCCCTCGAAGAAACCGGAGAAATCCGGGGCGTTGTCGTATCCGGCGAGCCGCACCCGGTCGTGGTCGAAGCCTGGGCCGACACGCTGGATATCCAGGATGCAGCTCCGCCCTATCAGGCAACTGCGGACACTGCCGGCGCCTTTCTGTTGCCGCGACTACCCGCCGGGACGTACCTCCTCCGCGCCTGGCTCGACCGGAACGAAAACGGCCGCTGGGACAAGGGCATGCTGATCCCGTACCGCTCGCCGGAACCGGCGTATTTTGCGGTGGAACCGGTACGCGTCCGCGCCCGATGGGAAACAACCTTGCCGGATACGCTTCGTATTCCAGCGGCCGTTTCCATTCCATAACCATGCCTGCCATGCGCCCCGAACCGGTTCTGAGCGCCGCGGCCATGCGCCGCGCCGACGAACGCGCCATCCGCGATTTCGGCATACCGGCCCGCACCCTCATGGAGTCGGCCGGAAAAGGCGCCGCCACGCGCCTCCTGGAGGAAATACAGCCGGGAAGTGTCCCCGGCGTATGGCGCGTATACTGCGGAAAGGGACACAATGGAGGAGACGGGTTCGTACTGGCGAGATACCTCTACGAGGCGGGCGCCTCGGTGCAAGTGCTCCACCTGCACCGCAACGAAGACGGATCGACCGGCGGGTCGCTGGACGGGGATGTCGCCGCGCACTTCGCCACCCTCAGCAAGCTGGCGGAAGCAGATCCCGACGATCGGCTCCATATTTCCCCGTACGATCCGGACGCCGCATGGCCCCAGGCAGCCGTTCATGTGGACGCCCTGCTGGGTATTGGCCTGGAGCGCGACCTGCGCGAGCCGGTCCGCGCGCTGGTAGAGCGGCTCAACGCGGCCTCCGGCCTGAAAGTGGCCATAGACATCCCAACCGGCCTCCACGCCGACCTCGGCAAACCGCTGGGCGCCGCTTTCCGGGCCGACCTGACCTGCACCATGGGCGCGCTCAAAACCGGGCTCTGCCTGCACGAAGGACCTGCATACGCAGGACAGTGCGCGGTCATCGACATCGGCATCCCGCATGTCGCGCTCCGCGATGCTGCAGACGGGGACCCGGTCAGGTCCGGGTACCGCCCCTCCGACGACCTCGTGCGCGGCTGGATGCCCGTGCGCAACGCCAAAGCGCACAAATACTCCGTGGGACTGGCTGTGATCGTAGCGGGCTCGGAAGAAATGACCGGCGCGGCGGTCATGGCCGCAGAGGGAGCGGCGCGCGCCGGCGCCGGCTATGTGGTATGCGGATGCGATCGCCGCATCCGGGACTCTCTGGAAATCCAGCTCCCGGACGTCGCCACCATTCCGCTCCCGGCTTCCGCCGACGGTATAGAGGCCGAAGGCGCCCTAAAGGCGCTTTCGGAACGACTGGGTAAATCCGGGGCCGTGGTGACGGGATGCGGACTGGGCCGAGCGCCGGGCACCCGGGCCTTCGTTCTCCGGCTGCTGGAAACCGCGGAAGCCCCCATTGTCGTGGACGCCGATGCGCTCCATGCCCTGATCGGGCGGACAGATCTCCTGCGAAATCGGGCAGGCGGGCGCTGGATACTGACGCCCCATGACGGAGAATTCCGCCGATTGTTCGGCGATGCGCTCGACGAGGCGGGCATCGATCCGGCCGACCGGATGGCGGCGGCCCGGTATGTGGCGGACACGTACAATTGCATGCTGGTGCTCAAGGGATACCCCGCCCTTGCGGCAGCGCCCGGCGGCAGAACCTGGATCAACGCCACCGGCGGACCGGCCTTGGCGACAGCAGGCACGGGGGATGTGCTGGCTGGCATATGCGGCGGCCTGCTGGCGCAGGGATTGCCTGCGGAACAGGCTGCCACAGCGGGTCTGCACCTCGGGGGCGCCGCTGCAGACCGATACGCCGCAAAACGGGCCGGGCGCTCGCTGCGGGCCACCGACCTGCTCGACGAATTGCCGTTCGCGATGAAAGAACGCCTCGGCGCGGGATAGCGCGCGGACCCGGAAAAATTGCCGGAATTCACGGTTTTCGACGGGAACCCTTATTTCGGTGGGCTACCGGATTCCGATAACAAAATGTCGTTCGATTATCGGAACGCAAGGGTAAGGACAAATACGCTAAACGGTTAAAGTCTACTATCTTTTATGAAGATTTGCGTGTAAAAGTCATGATAAAAACATGAGATTAGGCTAATTAAACATATTTTGTCCATTTTATTTCTGCTATACATTGACGAAATTTAGGATGCTCTGATTAAATCCGCAAAGATTCAGAGGCTGAAAGGGGCGTGCTGGCAAGGAATGACGAAGCAATGTGGTAGGTAGGCCCCACATAATGAGGAATGACACAGCCAGCGCGTCTCTGTCTGCCTCCCGAAGGGCGCTTCACGTCTGCGATGCCCCGAATTCGCAGTGCTTCCTCTGATTCCGACGGTGGAATCATGACAACCTGTACTTGCGAACGTGAAGCGCTGAGCAAAGTGGTTTTGATCAGAGCATCCTTTAATGGCTAAGGCTTTGGGGTTTGCCCCCTACCCTCTTCCAGGCCGCCATCAAAATGATTCGTTTCATGACTTTTCGCAGATTTCGTATTTCCGTTCCGGGGCTGTTCGCGCTTGCCGTGCTGCTGCCCCTTCAAGTGCAGGCGCAGACCACACTGGTCAGCAATGTCGGGCAGAATGCTCTCCCCCGTAGTATATCCGACCTCAATGCATTTGATCAGGCCCAGTCGTTTACGACGGGCGGCAACGCCAGCGGCTATACCCTGACGAGCGTTGAAATTCACCTGAATTCCGGAGAACCGGCCTCGGAATTCATTGTTAGCGTCTGGACCGATAACGGCTCCGACAGACCCGGCAGCCTGGTGGTTTCCCTCTCGCCGCCGGCAGCGATCGCGAACAACGACCTGAATGCATTCACGACCGGCGGAATCGACCTCGATGCAAATACGACCTACTTTGTCGTGGTGGATGGGTTTGCAGCAATATCCAGCTTCGTCAGCAACACAAGGTCGCTGGCGGAAGACGCTGGCGCAGCGCCAGGATGGAGCATTGGCGACCACAGTCTACACAGGAATCATAGAAGTAGCTTGGCGTCCTGGGAACCCTTCGACAGAATCAAGCGAATCCAGGTCAATGGCATTACAAAAACTACCCCCGACACACCAACAACGCCACCGACTGAACTGACCCCCGATCCTCCGCAGTATTTGAGGGCAACCCCCGACAATTCAGAGGCGACGCTGACATGGGATGCGCCGTTCTACAGCGGCGGCGCGGAGATTACCGGCTATGCGTACCGGCACAGACAAAGCAACCAGATATTTGGCGCCACCGCCCCTGCAGACTGGAACGACGTCCCCGGCGAAGCAAGCGCCCGCAGCCACACGGTCACGGACCTTGCGAACGAGGTGGAGTATACGTTCGAGGTACGCGCGGAAAACGAGCATGGAGGCGGAACCCCTGCAAGAGCAACCGTCAGACTGCCGGCAGTAGTCAGCGCCGAAAGCGAGGAAATCCCGACGGAATTAGCGCTTATGGGCAACTACCCGAACCCGTTCAATCCGCAGACGGCGATCGACTACGCGCTTCCGCAAACGAGCCATGTACGCCTTGCCGTGTACGATATGACCGGCAGGACGATCGCCGTGCTTATGGACGGCGTACAACCGCAGGGGCGGCATACGGCGCGTTTCAACGCGGACGGGCTTCCGACGGGAACGTACGTCTACCGGCTGACGGCGGGCGCAGAGACCCTGACGCAGACCATGACGCTTGTGCGGTAGGCTCCTGCCCGGAAGAAAGCAAATCTCCTGCCTGACGAATCGGGCAGGAGCCTTTTATGAAGAAGAATGCACCTCTTGACACTTTTCTTTTTCGTTATACGAATTCACGGAACCGGGCGTTTTTACGTATGTTAGGCATAATGAGGGTTTGTGTTCGGGCCGGATTTTTGCGAATTATTTTTTTGCGAATTGCCCGTCCGAATCATACATTGAACCCGCCGAAACCACTGTATGGGCGCCTGACAGTACGGTAATTTTTCCGACACCCTGATCTGATCCGTATCCCAAACTACCCGGGAGCAGCGACATGGCTTTGCACAAGGAAGACAAGTTCAACCTGAAGAACAAATACACGCTTTATATGGAGGCGGGCCTGATCGTCACGCTGGGCATTCTTATCGTTGCCTTCCGCGCCGACTGGTCCAACAAGAGCGATTTCGAGATCGTGCTTCCGGAACAGGAGCAGATCACCATGGAGGAAATCCAGCAAACGGAGCAAATCGAGCAACCTCCGCCTCCGCCGAAGCCGCCCGTCCCCGTAGAGGTCCCGAACGATGAAATCCTGGAGGACGATATCCTCGACCTCGACGCTTCGCTGGACCTCGACGCCCCTGCGGCTGCCCTTCCCCCACCCCCGACCCCTGATGAGGAAGAGGAAGAAGAGCCCGAAATCTTCATAATCGTGGAGCAGAGCCCTGAGCTGATCGGGGGCTACGCTTCTATCGTTAACGCAATAAAGTATCCCGAGATCGCCCGCAAGGCAGGGGTAGAAGGACGCGTATTCGTAGAATTTGTTGTCGACGAACAGGGCAACACATATAACGTGAAGATAACGCCGGGCCGGGGCATTGGCGCCGGCTGCGACGAGGAAGCCATCCGCGTCGTGAAAGAGGCTAAGTTCACCCCTGGAAAACAACGTGGCAAGGCTGTCAAGGTGCGGATGTCGCTGCCAATCACCTTCAAGCTGAAATAAACGCACAAAGCGCGGCGCCCGGACGAAACGTTCGTAGCGGGTATCGTTTTACGTGCTTGTCCGGCGTAGGCACGCCTTGGAGGCGGTGTCACGGACCGGTACGCAGCAAAGCGGGCGATTTCTACCCCAGGAACCGCCCCAAAGCAATACGCTTCACCATCCTCATCTCCCCCTCACAACTCCACCCCGAACCCCAGCACCACCCGTCCCCCCGGAATATCACCGAAATCCCCGAGGCGGCGGGCGATGTCCATGCGGAGCGGCGCGCCGCCGATCCGGGTCAGCGAGACGCCGACCTCGTGGACGGAACGGTCCCCGCAATACGCCGGGGGCATACAGTCATGCGCAGGCGCGGCAGGCTGTCCCCGAACGCGCCCGTGCGCCCCAAACAGCGCGATCCCCATGCGCAGGCGGACAAGCGGCCACAGCCGGACCCATTCGAACGGGAGCGTCGTGAAGTCGTGACGCCAGAAGACGGCGGCGTGCCGCGCCCCTTGCAAAGGCCGTCCGTGCAGAGAACGAAAAGCATGACGCCGGTTCAGCCGGAGGCCGCCGAAAAGTTCGAGTCCGGTATCGAGTAGCGCGGTCCGCTGCGGCGGAAGATCGCCGAAGGACGTACCGGCCTGCAGGCGGATATGCAGGCCCGCAGGCATCGGGCGGTGCCTGCGCAGGGTGGGTTGCGCCAGCTCGATATGGCCTCCCAGCAAGGTAAATGCGGCGTCGCTCGCAAGCCCCTGCGGCGAACTGTGCTCGACGCGCAACGCGGCGGACCGGATGGTCCGGGTTGCGCGGCGAGGCAGCGCAAAAGCCGCGTACACCGACCGGAATGTGTCGTCCGCAACGGGCGGATTGGCCCGAAAGGCCTGTGCGTACGGCCAGGAACGGGTCACCTGCCGTTCTATCGATTCCGCCTTTTCCTGCTCGACGCCGGCGGCGAGATGCAATCCCCGCCATGTCGTCTCCAGGTCGGCTCCGTACCGGGTTCGCCGGAAATAATCGAAGTAATCCTGTCCGCCGAGCGCCGCTTGCACCGAAGCGAGCGCCTCGCTGTGGCCGGACCAGACGCCCTGCGAAGCAACATCCCGGTCGTACGAAATGCGAAGAAGAATTTGTTCGCCAAGCGGAGTCGCCAGAGAAACATATGGCCGGGTCTTCTGGAGGCCGGTCGCCTGGCCGATACGCCACGACAGGCGGGCGCCGGAAAACAGGTCCAGTTCGTTTCCGACGCTGCTGAACAGGCCATCCACCCGGTTGTACCGGAATCGGAACCGGTATCCCATGACCACGGGCCAATGCAACCGGTCAGGATTTTCCGGATCCAGAAACCCGATAAAACGCCCTGCGCGCCGTTCGGGAGGAAACGCTTCGCTCAGCGTCAGGTTGGCGGCGCGAAGATCGCCGATCGCATCCAGTTCGCGCGCCGTCATCGGCATGAGCACCTGCCCGTATCGAAAATCCGGGTCGCTCCAGGGCGTAGTTATCGATGTAAGTTGTTCTTCCGGGATGTTGGTACGGTGCCCGGCCAGCAGGGTGCGCCGGCTGAACGCCACGGTACGCAGACGTTGCGTATCGACGGCGGCGCGGAGCGTCCCCTCCATGTCGAGATTGACAGGGGCCCAGAACCCGGCGGCGACCTCCCGGAAGTGCTGCACGTACCGGACACTCCAGCCGGACGTCGGGTCGGGAAAAACCACGTGCCGGGCCGGGAAAAGCCGGGCTTCCAGCAGCACGAACTCTTCGTCCATCACGGAAATCTGCCCTATAAACGCAGCTTCCTCTTCGCCGATGGGGGAAACGTTCAGATCGTAGATGGTGCGATCGCCGAGCATGCGCTCCGCGGCCACCCGGAAGACATAGTGTTCCAGCGCGTCGGGGTGGGTAGGCCCGATCATCCGTTGCCCCTGGACGGTCACGAAATCCTCGTACAGGTTCGCCACGTCGTGCGGGGCGGGCAGAGGAAGTTCCTCATCCCACGCACCGGTCCGGCTTACGGCGCTCACCTCGGCGCGAGAGGCATGATGGGTACGGTCCGTCGGTTCGGCTTCGCCGTACAGCCACAGCAGGTCGAAGGCGGTATCGCCGAGATGGACGATGCGTTCGTCGCCTTCGAGCACGAGCCGCGTCTGGCCCACCATGCGAAGCGACGAGATGTCCGCGAACATGCGCTGTTTGCGGCGGATCACCTGCGCCATCAGACCGGATGCGAAGCCCTCGCCCGACACCAGCACCTCCTCCAGCGGAATCACGATAGGGGTCAGCCGGATGACAAGCGATTCCGCCGCTTCCGGGGACACCGGAAATACCCGAGGAGCATACCCCAGATGCTGGACGACGATAGCCTCGGGAAACGCGGGCAATTCGAGGAAGAAACGCCCCTCCGCATTCGTAATGGCGCCGTGCGCCATGTCTTCCGTGAACACGTGCGCGCCGGACAGGAGGGTTTCGGTGTGCTCGTCCACGACCGTTCCCCCGATGCGCACCTGCGCGGCAGCCGGCCAGGCGGCGCCGATCGAGAGCAGGAAGATATAGGGGATGTATCGAATCACGCCGGATGAAGCAGCGATTTTCTGCGAGACCGGACCTCATGATAGCCGGTCGGCGGAATGCGGTAGCCGTACGCCACGGAACAAGGGAACAAGATACTATAGGATGCTCTGATCAGAGTATCCTTAACGAAACACCGGCGTGGTTCGTATCATGACGACGGGGTCTTCACAAGAGAATGTGTCCCTGTCTGACCGGTATTGATTACGGATTCGATGGATCGCAGAAATTTTCTTTGCAGTCTGGCTACGGTCGCCGGAATCGGAACGCTGGGCGCGCGCCAAGCCCTGCTCGACCCTCCGTACCCCCCGGCCCGCGAGCGGCGCGCCGATGTGGTGATCATTGGCGGAGGCACAGGCGGGGTCGCGGCAGCGCTGGGCGCCTTGCGCAGCGGCTGCCGGGTTATCCTGACCGAAGAAACGGACTGGATCGGCGGGCAATTGACCCAGCAGGCGGTTCCCCCCGACGAACACCCGTGGATCGAACAGTTCGGGGCGCCCGCTTCGTACCTCGATTTCCGGCGGCGGGTGCGGGCCTTTTACCGAGAGGCCTATCCGCTGGCCGGAGGGGCGCCGGACCCGTTCAATCCGGGCAACTGCGGGGTTTCGCGCATCTGCCACGAACCCCGCGTCGCGCTGGCCGTGCTGGAAGAAATGCTGGCCCGGTATGTAAGCAGCGGGCAGCTTACCGTATTGCTGGAGCATGTGTGCATTTCCGCAACCGTCACGGGCGACCGCATCGAATCCGTGCGCGTGCGCGACGGACGCACGGGGAACGAAACCGAATTGACCGCCCCCTTCTTTATCGACGCGACGGAGCTCGGGGATGTGCTCCCGCTGGCCGGGGTCGAATACGTAACCGGGGCGGAATCGATGGATCAGACCGGCGAGCCGCATGCCCCCGCCGAGCCGCAACCGAAAAATATGCAGGCGGCCACCTGGTGCTTCGCCATGGAGCATGTGGACGGAGAAAATCACGCCATCGAACGGCCCGCAGAGTACGCATTCTGGCGCGACTACGCGCCCGACCTCGCGCCCCCCTGGCCCGGCCCCCTGCTGAGTTTCACCTATAGCCATCCGATTACGCTCGAACCGCGCACGCTGCCGTTCGACCCGCGGACGGACGATGGGGGATGGTGGACCTACCGGCGCCTCATTGACCCGGCCAACTTTGCGCCGGGAACGTATCCGGGCGGCGTCACCCTGGTCAACTGGCCGCAGAACGATTACCTCCTGGGCAATTTCGTGGATGTCGACGAGGCGGAGAAAGCCCGGCATTTCGACGGGGCGCTGGGTCTGAGTCGATCGCTCTTCTACTGGTTGCAAACGGAAGCCCCCCGACCCGACGGGGGCGAGGGCTGGCCCGGCCTGCGGCTGCGCGGCGATCTGACGGGTACCCGGCACGGATTGGCAAAACGGCCGTACATTCGCGAGGCGCGGCGCATCCGGGCCGAATTCACCGTGCTCGAACAGCATGTGGGCGTGGAGGCGCGCATGGCGGAGACGGGCTTGCCGCAAGGAGAAGTTACCGCCGCCTCTTTCCCGGACTCCGTAGGAATCGGCAGTTACCGCATCGACCTGCACCCGTCCACCGGCGGGGACAATTATATCGACATCGGGTCCCTGCCCTTTGAAATTCCTCTGGGCGCCCTGCTTCCCGTGCGCATGGAAAACCTGCTGCCCGCCGCCAAGAACATTGGAACGACGCACATTACGAACGGGTGCTATCGCCTGCATCCCGTGGAGTGGAATATCGGGGAAGCCGCAGGCCAACTGGCGGCGTTCTGCAAGCACGGGAATCATGTACCCCGGCAAGTACGCGCCAAGCCGCAATTACTGGAAGATTTCCAGCAATCCCTGAGGCGACAGGGCGTCGAAATTCGCTGGCCGGACCCTGCGCGCCGGGCAAGGTAGCACGGACTGTGTAAAACGACAGCGATTTGGCGGTGAAACGACAGGAATTTGTCACTAAATAACTGAGGCGGAAAACAGTTAGCCTACAAACGGCCAAGGCTGTGCCGTTTTGTCATGCCGGTGCAACAGACAGGATTGCCCGGTTTCGGATTGCTCGGATGCGTCCGAGAGTCAATCGCTCACATCTGTACTCAATGTTTGCGCGCAAACATTGAGGGCGCTTCCGATCCTTATAATTAAGGGGTATATCCTGCTTGTTCGCAAAGCCAGAATCACTCCCATATCTTAGTGCCAACCTGCTATCGTTTTACAGGGGCGCGTCCGGTCGGAGCGTCAGTCCTCCTGAAACACCTCTCTGGCTACGGAGACGGCGGTCACTGCGCTCGGCCAGCCGGCATAGAACGCCAAGTGGGTGATCGTCTCGATCAACTCTTTCTGTGTCACGCCATTTCTGCGCGCTCTGACAAGGTGCGATCGAAGCTGATCGGGTCGGTTCATCGCGATCAGCGCGCTCACGGTGACCAGGCTCCGGTCACGTTGGGAGAGTTCCGGGTTCGGCCACACCTGCCCGTAGAGGACCTCGTCGGTGAGGTCGGCCAGCCCGGGGGCGATGTCGCCCATCAACTGCTGGGCCCGTGAGCGCCGAGTGTTTCCGCCGGAGGAATCGGCAGGAGCAGGCTCCAGCCCTTGAGGCAGAGCGGCGTACTGGTCGTCTCTGACCGCCTCCATCCACTCGGTGGCCGGCCCGTTGTCGGGGCGTTCCACAAGGGCGACATGGGTCATGGGAGCGTCTGGCGATGCTCCGTGCCAGTGCTTTGTTCCGGGCGGGATATGGACCACATCACCTGGCCGGATATCCTGAACCGGGCCGCCCCAATGCTGCACACGACCGATACCGGCCGTGACGACGAGAGTCTGGCCGAGGGGGTGGACGTGCCAGTGGGTCCGGGCCCCGCGCTCGAAGGCGACAGTGGCGCCGTAGATGCGGGCAGGAGCCTCCGCCCGGAACCGGTTTCCCACCCGGACGGCGCCAGTGAAGTTCTCGGTCGGCGCCAGATCAGTCGGCGGGGTCCCCCGGACGACGGTCAGAGCATCTTGAGCATGGGCAATCGCCGGGGCTGCAATGGCGAGGGCGATAGCGGTCACGATGATTCGCGTCATGGTATCTTGGAGATAAGAGTGAGCATGTGGTTCCAGAGGCGCGTTGTAGGCGACGTCAATATTTCATCTTTACCTTTTTTCACTACTTCGTTTGCGGGAACAGATAACTATCTCAAGAGCCGGGTGAACGAGAGTGAGGCGGCTAATGTTCAATGCTATGGGTGTCCCGCACGCTGCTGAACGTCAAGTCAAGCAACTTCCAGTCGTCGTCCAACTTTTGATAGATCTCAGTAACGGTGAACTCATTCGAAACTTCATTGCCTCGAACCTCGGCCAGCAGCGTGATGCGGTTCCAGAGAATGACCGTGTCGCCGAAAGTTTCTATCACCACATCGTGGACATCAGCTTGCTTGTAGTGGATTCGCCCGCTTCTGATGATGTCGATCTCCTCGGCCTTGCCCCAGGTGCCGCTCATGTGGACGAATCTTGATCGGTCATGAAAAAGTGCGGCGAGTTCGTCCACGTTCTTGTCCGCCATCCATTGCCATTTTGCCGTGGATAAATCGGCAATTTCCTGTTCAACGGCATCGTTTTGCGCGAAGGCCCATTGCGCACTCATGAGGAGGAGCAACAACCCGGCAGTTGACGTTTTCATGATTGTTTTCATATTCGTTTTCATGTTTATGTATAGGATACTCTGATTAAGTCTGCAAATCTCAGAGGTTGCGAGAAGTGGGCTGGCAAGGAATGACTGTTCAAACGATTCCTCGCACGCAGTTACCGCGGGCGATACGGCACGACGACGGCTCTGGTGAGGTCCACGAGCACGAGGGCGAAGTCGCCAACGAGGGTAACGCCGGAGGCGCGAGGAAGCCCGTCCTGCACCACGCGCACGTCCGCACGATCCTCATGAATCGTCAGCTCCGTAAGGCGTCCCCCTTGCTCGGCCTGGAGCAGCGTTTGCGGACCCACGCTTCGCAACCCATCGGGTCGGCTAAAGGGTATCGACGTCTCGATCGGCATGATCTCGCCCGCGCTGCCGTCTGCGTTCACCGGGATGCGAAAGAGCCCGCCCGTCCTGAAGTCGTTCACGTACAGCGACCCGTCGGCGAGGAAGGCGAGGCCGTCGATGACGGTAATCGCCTCATCGCTGGCCCACACCTCGAGCTCGGCGGCGCCGGGCCTGAGCCGGTGGACACGACCGCGAAACGATTCCGAGACGTAGACCGCGCCATCGGTCGATATCGCGATGTCGTTGCACACGCCGCTGTCAGGGGGAAACGGGTAGGCGCTTCTGGCGTCGCCGCTCTGCAAGTCGAAGGAGCGGAGCGCGGTCTGCCCGGTTACGGGCTCATCGCCGCGGCCACCCGTGGCGTTCTGGCAGACCCACAGCGTGTTGGACTCGTCGTCCGCGAGCACGCCGAGCACCCTCGTCAGGCCGGCGTCTGATGCCGAAATCCACGGTTCCGCCTGTGAGGCGCCCGGCGCGGCGCGGTAGATCGTGCCTTTCTCCATGCTGCCGAAGTACACCGTCCCGTCCCGGCTCGACGTGAGGTTCTCCGGCGTGACGTCGGTGTCGTTGATTGTCACCTCGGTGCGGTCCTGCGCCCGAACGACGGATGCGGACGATGTGGACGTTGCGTCTGTGTAACTGATCCGGAGGAGGCGGTTGCCGGTGTCGTCGCTGATCAGGATCGAGCCGTCGGGCATCTGCAGCACATCGACCGGCCGACCTTCGGCTGTCCTCGTGGCTTCCCAGCCGCCCGGGGCGCCAGAATCTCGTCCGGGCAGGAAGCCGTCCACCAGAGGCTCGTAGCTTGTCGCACGGCGCCCATCCGTGCGCCCCACCATGACGCGATAGCCGCTCGGAACCGTTCGATTCCACGAGCCATGCTCTGCGACGAGCACCGCATTCCGAAGGCTGTCGGGAAACATGCTGCCGGTGTAGAACGTGACGCCGAGCGCCGCCACGTGCGCGCCGAGCGTCTTTGCGGGCGGCTCGGTCGTCGAGCAGGCCCGCTGTGCGCCGAACTCCGGATCTGACACGTCACCCTGATGGCAGAAGGGAAAGCCGAAGTGCAATCCGGGCCTCCAGGCGACGTTGAGTTCATCGCCCGGCACATCGTCGCCGAGCGCGTCGCGCCCATTATCGGTGAACCACAACTCTTGTGTTTCCGGATGCCAGTCGAACCCGACACTGTTGCGTACGCCCTCGGCAAACACTTCGAGGTCCGAGCCGTCGGGCTTCATCCGCAGGATAGTCGATACCATGGGCGGGGACAGGCATACGTTGCACGGAGCGCCGACCGACATGTACAGCAGGTCGTCAGGCCCGAAGGCGATGAACTTCCACGTGTGGCCGTCATCCGGATTCGGAAGGCTGTCACGTACCGTGACGGGGGCCGGGGGCGTATCGAGGTGCTGCTCGATGTCGTCGAACCGCAGGATCTCGCTTGCCGTCGCCACATACAGCGCCTCGCCACGCATCGCAATACCGTTAGGCTGATCGAGGCCGCTTGCGATCACGACCACCCGGTCGGCTTTGGAGTCGCCGTCGCGATCAATGACCGCATGCACCTTGTCGCCCGTCCGAGATCCGACGAATACGGTGCCCTGTGGACCGAGCGCCATCGAGCGGGCATTGTCCACGCTGTCGGCGAACACAGTGACGTGAAAGCCCGCGGGAACGATCAGCGAGTCAGGTGGCTGTGCGTACAGAAGACCGGAACCGGTCAGGGCGGGGGCGAGCACGGCGTACAAAAGCGCAGTGGCGAGGACGGTTTTCGAGATGGTCATGGCGTCAGGATGTGAAGAAAGCGTTTCATTATTAGCATGCCGTATGATGATGAATAGCTGAAGGGGCGAAGCCGCATCGTGTTCATGTTTTCGGCGGCTTTCAGAAATTAGACCCTATTGTACCCGTTCGTCATTCCATAGGGGAATTACCCGGAATAATTGACAGACCGAAATCATGGTGACACAAGGATTATACAGTGCGGAACGACGCCCCAGGCGCAGTTTTTTGACAAGGTTGCGCAACGCTTCTTCATTCACGCCGTACGCCCGAACCGAAATGGAGTGGCAGGATGCCCGCAAGAAGATCATAATGAGGGATCGTTTGTCGTTCTCGCCCCCGTGTCAACTTTCCAGTGTAAATCCCTGATTTTGTCGTTTGGCACTGTCGTTTTACAGACTGTCCTGTGCGCGATTACGAAAGATTTACTGGCTGTATCGCCTCGCCCGCGTCGCGCTTCGGAAAGATCGCCTGAGCAAAAGAAAACGAGAGGGGGATCAGGTGACTACCTCTTCCGCCGCCTGCGCCTTGCGCCTCAGAAAGATCGCCAGAAGGAGAGAAAGCCCGATGCCGATCAGCAGCACGGTCACATACATGACGAGCGATTGAAAGGCGATATTGGTCAATAGAGGGCTCTGGGCTCCCATCGTAGCTTCGAATGCCTGAAACTCTTCCGCCGTCATGGATGCGCGGGCCAACTCCGTCTGGTAATCCATGTACTTCTGCGTGAAATCGGGGTCGATGACTTTCACATAGAGCAGATTGTAGGCGGCGAAGGCAACGGCCGGAAGTTCGGTGACGGCGATACCCACCAGCCACGCTTTCCCGAAGGAAATGCCGCCGCCGGACATCTTGTCCCGGTATTCCTTGACGCCGAGATAGATGGCGATGGCGAGCGCAGCCACGATCGTCGTGTACCCGATGATCTCGCCCACCGCGAAATCCTCCGCATCGGGGATGCCCATGATGAGCAGCACGAGCAGGTTGACGCCGATCATGATGGCGGCGCCGATTCCGCCGTAGTAAAGCAACATCCGCTTCATGATTCCATACCGGTTCGTGAAAAAAGCACCCTGAAAATTGGAAGTCCACCGTCCAATTTTCAAGGTAAGACGGGGGACTGGCGGCAATGCAACCGGCATGTATAGACGCCGCCGATTAGCCGGATTTTTCCGAAAGAGACACCGCCGGACGCCTTATCGCGACATTCCCTGGTCAGGCAGATAAAGATGGCAAGAAGCGCCAATCCCGCCGTAGTAAAGCAACATCCGCTTCATGATCCCATGCCTACTTTTTCAACTTCCCTTCCAGGCTGGCCGGGCCGGGACCGTACACCGCGAGCAAACCGAACGCGCACATATACAGCAGCGCAAGTTCTCCATGGTTCTGAATCGGCAGGCCGCCTTGCGGCGCATGGGCCATGAAATAAGCCACAAGCATCTGGAGTGCAAGGATGGCTGCAACCGGCGTGGTCAGAAGTCCCACGACGACGAGCAGGCCGCCGAAGAATTCAAGCACGCCTGCAAGCCCCATGAGCGAAAACAATTCCGCCGTACCGCCGGATTCGCCCATGCCGCCAAACCAGCCGAAGAGCTTCTGGGCGCCATGCTGCATGAACAAAAGGCCGATAAGAATGCGCGCAAATGCATGGGTGATGCTCCGGATAGAGCGACCGGTGGGCGAATTGAGGAAAGACGACATCGTTCCGAAGGGATTGGTTAAGAAGCACCCCTTTAATTAGGTGAAAGCGCTTACAAAATCAAGTCCCGACTACGATTCCCCCCTTCTCCCACAAATAACGTCCTCGTCAGAGCGTCCGGCATCCGGGATGGATTATCCCGCCTGTTCGTCCAGCTCCATTTCCAGAATGATCTCCACGTTACTTCCTACCACCAGACCGCCGGTTTCCGTCAAGGCGTCGAATTTCAGATTGTATTCGAAGCGGTCGATCGTCGCCCTCGCTTCGAACCCGGCCTTGCGTCCCTCTTGACCTGCGGCCATGCCCAGGAATTCGGCGTCCAGTGCGATCTCCTTTGTAACGTCCCGGATGGTCAATTCGCCGACGAGCTTAAATTCGCCGTCCTCAAGATCGCGAACCTCCTTGCTCACGAACCGCAGTTCCGGGTATTCCTCGGCATTGAAAAAATCGTCCGAGCGAAGATGGTTGTCGCGGCGCTCGTTCCCGGTATCGACGCTGCTTGTCTGGATGGTCGCCTCCACGGAGAGCGTACTCAGGTCTTCCGGATCGAACTGTACCGTGGCGTCGTACTCGCCGAAAGCGCCGCGCACATTGGAAATTCCGAGATGACGAACCTTGAACCCGACGTTGGAATGGGTCTTGTCCGGATGGAAGGTGACGATTTCGGCGCGATCATGAACCGGAAGCGCTGCGCCGGTCAAAAGGAAAGCGGTGGCCAAAAAGGCGGCGGTAAGAAAACGAATGGATTTCATGGTGCGAAAAAGGCTGTGAGCAAGTGAAATAAATGCGTGTGTTCTACCGGATTCGGGCCGTACGGTTCTGCGAACATAAGGCTACGCCATTTTTCCGGACAGCCTCGCAAAAAATCGTCATCTATGCATTTTTTGCATAATACCCTCTTCTTCTATGCAATTTATGCATAGTTGGCCTTTGTCTCCTGCGCTGACCAAGCCCTGCCAGCCTTTCAGACCGTAAACCCGCATGCCGGATGTGCAATGAGCGTTCTAACGCCCGCCTGCAGACTCCGCACCCGCTGCCAGTTCCTGCAGGAGTTCCCAAAGGCGGCGGACATGCTCTTCCGTCGTACGCAGATTCCCGATAGCGACCCGTATCGTGTACCGTCCCCGTAATTTGGTGTGGGAAAGGAAGAACTCGCCGGTTTCGTTGATCGCGTGCAGGAGGCGCTCGTTGGCGGCGTCGGTCTCTTCTTCACTGGCGCCCTCAGGACGGAAACGCAGGCAGACGAGCGAAAAATCGGTCGGGGCCATGCGCTCGAAGCCGGGGGAGGCATCGACCCACCCGGCAAGGAGGCGGGCAAGCCGGATGTGCTCGCGCAGGGTGTCCGCAATGCGTTCGGCGCCGAGCGAGCGCAGTACGTACCAGAGTTTCAGGGCGCGAAACCGGCGCCCCAGCGGGATGGCGTACTCCATATAATTGACGGTGCGGGAGTATTCGCGGCTCCGCAGGTACTCCGGCACCAGCGAGAGGGCGTCCCGCAGATATTCCGGACGCGCCGTATAAAATGCCGTCAGGTCCATGGGGACGAACATCCACTTGTGGGGATTGACGACAAACGAATCGGCGCGCTCGCACCCTTCGAAGTGGTGGCGCATCTCCGGCAGCATGGCGGATGCGCCTGCATAGGCCGCGTCGATGTGCAGCCAGAGCCCATGTTCGGCGGCAATATCCGCGATGGCGGGAACCGGATCCACCGCCGTACATCCCGTAGTGCCTACCGTCGCAACGACCGCAATGGGAGCAAAACCGTTTCGCAGGTCCGAAGCGATCGCCTCGCGCAGCGCATCGGGCTTCATGGCGTACCGCTCGTCCACCTCGATCTTGCGGCACGCTTCCCAGCCGAGGCCAAGGGCCGCCGTGGTTTTTTCGACGGATGAATGCGCGTGCTCCGACGTATAAATGACCAGGCGGTTCAGGTCCAGCGCCGATCCTTCTTTTCTGGCCGCAGAGGCGGCGAATTCGCGCGCAGCGATCATCGCATGAAGGCCGGCCGTGGAAGCCGTTCCATGGATCATGCCGAACCAGGAAAGCGGCAACCCCAACAGCTTGGCCAGCCATTGCAAGGTTTTTTCTTCGAGTTCGGTCAGGGCAGGCGACGAACTCCACATCAGGCCGATGTTGTTCATCGCGGCGATCAGGGTTTCCGCCAGCACCCCTGGAAACGACCCGCCTGCGGAAAAGTATCCCATGAAACCGGGATGATTCCAGTGCATCACGTGGGGCACGATCGTGCGATCGAAATCGGCGAGAATATCGCCCTGCGGAGACGGATGGGCAGGCGCTTCCTCCGGCAACTTGTCGAGCAGCGCCCCGGGTTCGACATCGGGCTCCACGCGCAGCCGTTCCGGATGCGCAATGTAGTCGGCGATCCAGTCTATGACGGCGTGCCCCGCGCGACGGAATTCTTCGGATTCCAGGTCGCCTGTGGGCGGAGATTCGGGGAGATCAGGCATTAAGGATACTCTGACTAAAAATCCGCGACCGGGTGTCGGGCAAAGAAACGGTACATATCGTCCCCTTTTTAAGTGAACAAAAAACTGATTGCCTGCAAAGGCTTACACAATGCGTTTCCGGGCGCCGAATGCCTTCTGACGTCAGAGTCCGATTCTGAAACCTATAACAGGCGCGGCGGGCAAAAAGTCTGCATCCTGCACCAGAAGCGCAACTACTCCTATATTTAGTTGCATGGATTTGGAAATCCTGCGTTCCAGGCCTGCCAGCAAGGTGAAATAACCCTCATCCCCAGCTGCAATAGAGGCTACCCCAACTCCAAAATAAGGACTCCAATTTTTGCCGCTGGTGGGCGAAAAAGCGATATTGGCATGTACAACAGTTTCATCTCCCACAGTGCTTGCGCTGATCCTCCCCCGAACCCCGGCATAGCCTATATCTATACCGAAAAAAGGCAATATAATAACAACATCGGCAGAAATTCCTAATCGTAGTCCTTTCCTGTTCTGTAAGACTTCGGTGGTCAAAGAATCCGTTTGCAAAGTCTCGTCAATCGTAGCGGCGAGCGATGTCCGGTTGACCAGCGCATCGACCAGCCTCGGCGCAGCCGAGACCATTTCCTCGATGCCCGCCAAGAGAAGTTCCCGCTCCTCAACGACAGTCCCGACGGGTTCTTCCTGAGCCAGGTAAACCAGAACATACTGCCCCAGAATGCGCAACGAAACACGATACACGGCGGCTGAATCCGGAGCGTCGTACACGGGTTCACCCACCTGTACACCCTGATTACGCAGGTGCCGACACACCAGAAAAGCCGCAGTGCGCGCATCGGCTTCCGGAAAATCCGCATGATCCCCAATCAGGCAGACCGCCGGATCCGATATAGATTCGTCCGCCTCATTGGCATTTTCCTGCGCAAAAACCGGCGTAGCCGCCGCAAGAGCCGTCAGGCACGCGATCCCGATGAAACGCTGCATAGCATCCTCCTGTTGGGTGGTAAAAAAACCTTCGTTGGGGGGGTGCTCCTGCGCTTCCCGGTGGTCCTGTAGTCATGTGTAAGCCGCAGAGAGGCCTGGAATAGTAACGCGCCGTGTACTTTGCAGAATAAACGCCGACCATGCTACACGTCTATGATACAAGAAAGCATACCGCATTGCACCGGAAAACACGCGCGCTCACCCTCCAAACGCCACATCCAGCGTGGAGGTGTCAGGAGACGCGGCGCTCCGAACGCCCGTGAAGGTCTGCATGGCGCCGTCCGGGTCGCCGACGTGCAGCGTATAGGAGCCTGCGGCGAACACCTTCGGTGAAAATGTCGTCCCGGCAATACGCAGCGTATAGACGATCTCGCCGGAAGCTTCGTCGATCACCTGCACGACAGGGTCCTGCATCCCGCGCACCTGTATCTGCGGCAACCAGGCGGCCGCCTCTCTGCCGTAATTGTCCATCTGCCCGATGGTGACGGGCCAGCCGGGGTACGGCTCGCCGTCTTCCGGATCCACATGGCGAGGCCAGTTGGCGATATGCAGCGTGCGCGCTTCCCGGTTCAGCCGCACGATTCCGTAGCCGGGAGCCCGGTCGTACAGATTCTTCGGCTCCATCCCTGTCTCATAGGGATTCGAGACCGCAAGCACCGTCATGTGATTGCCGAATCCGTCCAGAAAATCGCCCGTGTTCTTCGGGGCGCCTTCCGGGCGGTTGGCGCCGGGAAGGGGGGGATACCACCGCCGGGGATAGAAATTGGCCACGGAAGGCACGCACAGCGCATAGCCTGCATCGCCCCAGGCGTCCACGCCGTATTGGATCGTGCTTCCAAGATGCTGATCCCCCGCAAGATGAAAAGCGAACCCCTTGCGGATGGCCCGGATCGCGGCGTCCCGCCCGCGCTTCGGCCAGCCATTGGAGTCCATGTCCTGCACGATGCGGTCGTTGGGAGCATACTCGCTCACGTCGAAAATTTCGAGACGGGGCACCACCACATCGCTTGGGGCCGTCTGCGGCAAGGTCGCCACGTTGACGAAAATGGTCTGGGACATGAGGAATTTCATCCACGCGCCGTGCGACCAGTCCGCTGCCCAATGCTCCAGAAAATCAAGTTGCCGCTGGCCCAGGAGGTCGGCAGTCGGCGCGCGCAGCGCCTCGGGCGGGTTTGTGGGCCGGTTCTCCGCCCACCCGTTTTCGATGTCGAGGTACGCAGGCAACACCATTTTCGGCGAATCTTTCCACTTGCGGTCCTCGATGATCCCGAAGCTGACGCCGCCGTACAAGAGATCGGTGTAATAGACGCCTATACCCTGTTCCACAGGCGCAGGATCGTACGGCGGCGGAAAATGCGCGGTCTGCGTCCGCTGCACGGCGTTCACCCAGGACGCCGGCATGACATATCCGCCCGTATCCTGTCGCTCCTTTTTCGTGGCGCCGGGCCCGGTGGCCTTGCCCCCGGCGCCCCATACGTTGCCGTGATACACGTCATGGTCATCCGGAATGGTAACCGTGGGAATATCTTTCGTAAGCTCGCCGTATTCCCAGCCGAAGAGATACCATTTGCGCAGGTAATCGAGCATCGCGGTGTCGAGCGGCCCTTCCACATAGCCGTAGCCGCCTATGCTCTCGTATATGTTGTCCCCGGTGAAAAGCAGAATGTCCGGGTCGTGCCACGCGACGCGCCGCACCAGATCGGCATGAGGAAACCCGAGGTCGTTGTTTCCCGTGAAGCCCGCCACCACGATCTCTTCCTGGTCCACCGGATCGCGCCGGACCGTGCCTTCGAACACATGCTCGACCGGATTCCCTGACGCGCTCGTCAGATCGTACGCAAGGCGATAGGAAACATCCAGCGAGTCGGGCCAATCGGCCACGGCAAAGGTCGCCGTACGCGCCATGGGATCGATCGGGGCGCGCGCGGCCTCTTCCCATTGCCCATCCCTGCGTACCGTCAGCCGTACCTCCTGCGCATCGTCGTCCGAAAGCGGCGGCATCTGGGCCGTCATGGAGAGGATGCCCTTGCTCAGGGTGTGCATGGCGAACAGAACAGGACCGAATGCCCGCTCGGGGTATGCCCGCACTCGCGTGCCGTTCACCTGCCAGTCCTCGAACCAGAAACTCGGCCGATTCGTGTCCTCGCCGGACAACCCGGCGGTATCGAAATCGACAACCAGCGCCAGACCCCCGGTCAACGCATCGGCGTCCACCGGCGCCTCGATGGATTCGAGCACCTCCCCATCCGGATTCTCCAGCCGCAATCGAAGATTATATTGCCCGTCCTCCTGTTGTACCGCCCGCATATCCAGAAACACGCCCTCCGCAGGAAAGGCCCCATCCGGAAACAGAACACTCGAGGGTGCATCCTCCGAAATACCGGAAGATGCGCCAATGAACAGACTGCCCAGAGCGGTCACGCCCACATCCAGTCCGGATCCCCGCAGCGCGGTGTCCCGGTAATCGTGGAACGCGCCGCGCGCGCCGATACGAAAGCCCGCCCGGCCCGAATCCGGCAGCGGCGCATCGGAGGCGATGACCCCAAGGCGAACCCGAATATGCACATCCCCCTCTCCCTCGGCCACCTCCCGCACAAGCAGCGCTACATTCCGGTTTGCACGGCGGGTCAGGCATTCGATACGCCCGTCCCGGATTCGCCAGTCCTGAAGCGGATTCGACCAGTATTCCGGACCGATCCACGGGCGTTCAACCACGGGGTGCGCCGCATGAAACGCGGCCCGGTTCGCCGGACCGCAACCGGCCCATACAAGAGTAATCGCCCCCCACAGGGCCAAAGAAATCAGTCGGGATGTCTTCACGAGTCCAGGGAAATCTGTTTCCGATGCGCGATAAGGGGGGTAAAAAGGATACTCTGATTACGTCCGCAAAGTTCAGAGGCTGAGAGAAGCGGTTTCGATCAGGGTATCCTTAAAGTAGACCGATCGGTCTACCTTCTCGTCCACTGGATAGGCGACGGGCGGTGGGCCGCCTGCATGAGGCTGTCGAGGCGTGCCGCCATATCGGGATGCTGCGCGGCAAGGTCGGTTGTTTCCGAAAGGTCCGTATCGAGATCGTATACCTCGACGGCGTCGCGCGCCGGCGTACGCACCCCCTTCCACGAACCCATCCGTACGGCCTGCGCCATACCGCCCTCGTAGAACTCCCAGTACAGATACTCGTGTTCGCGCTGATCCTCGGAGCGGCCCAGCAAGGTCGGCGTCATGTCGATCCCGTCAATGTCTTCCGGGGGAGCGACTCCGGCCAGGCCGGCAAAGGTCGGCAACATATCGGGGAAATATCCCACATGATCCGTGACGGCCGCCGCCTCCACGCTTCCCGGCCACCAGGCAATGGTGGGCACGCGAATGCCGCCTTCGTACAAATCCCGTTTGAGGCCCCGGAGCGGTCCGTTCGAATCGAAGTATTCCGGATCGCGCCCGCCCTCGCGGTGCGGGCCGTTGTCGCTGGTGAAGAAAACGAGCGTGTTTTCGGCAATGCCGTGCTCTTCGAGCCGATCCAGCACGCGGCCTATGTCGGCGTCCATCCGGGTAACCATCGCAGCCATTCCCTTCTCGGCGTCCGGCCAGTCCATGTGCTCGTAGCGTCCGTAGTCGGGGACCTCCATGCCGCGAGGCCCCGCTTCATTGTTGGCGTGGGGAATCGTCAATGCGAAATAGAGGATAAAGGGGCCTTCCCGGTTCCGGTCGATGAAGGCCAGCGCCGAATCCGCAAAAAGATCGTGGCTGTAGGTGATTTTGTCGAGGGCCTCACCGGCGCCGTCCCCGCGGGGCGGTTCGGGCATTCTGTTGCCGGCCACCGGCACGCGCGCCTCGTTATGGAAAAGAAAGTCGGTATAGTAATTGTGGGCGTGCCGTTGCCCGAGGTAGCCGAAGAAATAATCGAACCCCTGGCGGTTCGGATGCCCCGGCGTGTCGGGGCCGCCCAGTCCCCACTTGCCCACAAGCCCGGTCCGGTATCCGGCGCCCTTGAGCACTTCGGCAAAGGTCACGACCGAATCGGGGATGGGCTCCTGCCCGTAAGGGCGTATTTCCTTGTTGCCCCGGATGTAGGTATGCCCCGTGTGCCGCCCGTCCATGAGCACGCTGCGCGACGGGGCGCACACGGTCGAACCCGAATAAAACTGCGTGAACCGGAGGCCTTCCGCCGCCATGCGGTCGAGGCTGGGCGTCGCGATGCGGGTCTGTCCGAAAACCCCCACATCCCCGTAGCCGAGATCGTCGGCCAGAATAAATACAATGTTCGGGGGAGCGCCTGCAGCTCCCTCATCGGCGACTCCGTCGCCTGCACGGTCCGGCGCGCCGCATCCGGCGAGCCCCCACGCCGTCAGGCCCAGAGTGAGCACTATGGCCGCACACGGCCTTTTCCATCGAAACGGTTTGGATCTCATAGTTGAAAAGATTATTAGGAATACTCTGATTAAATCCGCTTTGATCAGAGTATCCCCTATTCGTATTCCTGTTTGAGCAGCCACGGGTCCGACGTGCGCACCTCGAAATCCCACAGCATGTCCCGGTAGGCAGCCAGTACCTCCGCGTACTCCGGAAGATACGCCAGATTTTCCGATTCCCACGGATCGGCGCGCATGTCGTACAACTCGAATTCGGGGCGGTGTATGTAATCCTCCACGGAGCGTACCCCGTAGCGCGCATCCGGGCCCTGCCGGTACGCCTGCTGCCAGGTGGACGCCGCCCACAAATCCGTGGCGAAGGGGAAGGGGAGGTCGTGCGCCACATTCCAGATGAGTTTGTAGTCCCGGTCCCGCACCACGCGCATGGGATAATACATCTGAATCTCGTGGAACGTGTGCGATGCGTAGATGCGGTCGAACCCGGCCCCGTCGGCCCCTTCCAGAACGCTCAGGAAAGAGCGCCCGTGCAAGCCGTGCTCGTCCGGCAAATGCATGCGAATCCCTTCCGATTGCACCTGCTGCCGGTACGTCGGCTCGGCGACCCCGGCAAAGTCCAGGATCGTCGGGACAATATCCACCCAGCTCACCATGGCGCCGGTCGCGACGCCGCGTTCCGCCGCATCGGGATGGCGAACGATCAGCGGGGAACGCAATCCGGGTTCGTACACGGTCGTTTTGGCGCCCGGCATGGCAATGCCATGATCCGACAGGTAAAGAATAAGCGTATCGTCGTAGCGGCCCGCCTCCTTCAGCGCCTGCACCAGATATCCGAATCCCTGATCGATACGCGACACGGACTGGTAGTACTGCGCCAGTTCGGCGCGCGTAGCCGGCGAATCGGGAAGCCAGGACGGCACGACGACTTCCTCCGGATCGTACCGCACAGGATCGACGCCGGGATAGCCCGCCGGACGGTTGCCGAAACGATCCGGCGCAAAGGCCTCGTCCGAGGTCGTGCCCCCTCCCCGGTGCGGGTCGCTGGTGGCGATATAAAAGAAGAAAGGGCGATCGCTTTCCGCCTCGAGAAACGGGCGGGCATGGTCCACCATCGTCACGACGTCGCGGGAATTCCCGGGAATGGCTTCCCCGAAACGAAAAACGGCCTCCGGCGCCACATGGTATTTTCCGGCGCGGGCCGTGCGGTAGCCCGCTTCCTCCAGCAACACCGGCAGGGACCGGATATTGTCGAACGCCATGAAGTGATGGAAATCATGTACATGGCCGTATTGCCCGTTGCGATGGTTGTGCAACCCGGTAAGCAGTACGGAACGGCTGGCGCTGCAACTGGCGGTCGTCGCGAACGCGTGCGTAAACAGCATCCCCTCGTCGGCGAACGCGTCGAGATGGGGGGTGCGAAGGACCGGATTCCCGTACGCCCCCGTGTCCTGTCCATGATCGTCGGCGACGAAGAGCACAATGTTGCGGGCCGACCGGTTGGAGGATGCATCGACCTGGGCAATGGAATCTCCGGGGGTGAATGCGGCCCAAGTCAGGAAAATGGCAAAAATGACACAGGAGTCCGTCAAACGCATGGCAGGATTTATCTATCTTACAGGTTCCGATGTGGATTTTATGATACGAATGCATAGGATAATGCACCTGCTTCCGAAAAAACAGAAACTCCTGCTGCTGCTTGCAACCCTGACCGTATCCGTCTGCGTACAGGCACAGACTCCCGCGTCCGAGGCGCCCGACCCGATTACCGTCCTCACGGCTGGAGGAGGCGCCTCCCACGACTTCGACCGGTGGTTCCATGAGGAAGATGCGGGCGTCCTCGGAGAAGCCGGTATCCATGCGGCCTATACCGACGCGCTGGCGCACATCCTCCCCGCCCTCGACACGCTCGACGTACTCCGCATCGTGACGAACCAGCCGATGACCGACCCGGAATTGCACGAGGGCGTGTTTTATTTCGTCGGGGCGGGCAAAGGGCTCGTGATCGGACATCCGGGAGCGTGGTACAACTGGTCGAACTGGCCGGAATACAACCGGGAACTCGTGGGCGGAGGGTCCCGGAGCCACCGGCAATACGGCGCCTTCACGGTGCAGGTCGTCGAACCCGACCATCCGGTGATGGCGGACGTACCGGCTGAATTCACCATCGAAGACGAGTTGTACCGCTCCGAACGAGACCCCGAGGGCTCGTCCATCCATGTGCTTGCCGAAGCGGAAGAAGTCGAAACCGGCGAAACATACCCGATCGTGTGGACCGTCCACCATACGAACGGGCGCATCGTCGTGAACACGCTGGGCCATGACGGCGCAGCGCATCAGCACCCTGCCTACGCCCGTATCCTTCGCAACAGCGTGGAATGGGCCGCCCGCCGCACCCCGTAACGCTCCCGCACCTACCCTGTTGCTTTCCATCCAACACACAACTCCTGCCATGCGTCGTTTTGCTCCCTTTGCCGGCGTTCTTCTTCTCATCGTCGTTTTATGCTCCGCCGCCACCGCCTCGCCAGCGCCCCGGCCGGACGATCAGGCTACCGTGTCCGTCCTGTTCCTCGGGGACCACGGGCATCACCAGCCCGCAGCCCGCGCCCAGCAAATTATCTCTTCGCTGTACGAAACGGGCGTGGACATCTTCTATACGGACGAAGTCGAGGCCCTTAATCTCGAGAACTTGCGTCAATTCGATGCGGTGATGTTCTACGCCAATTATCTGGAAATAACGGACGCGCAGGAACAGGCCCTGCTCGAGTATGTCGCGGAGGGCGGCGGATTCGTCCCCCTGCATTGCGCCTCAGCCATGTTCCGCAACTCGGAGGCCTACATCGCCCTTGTCGGCGCGGCCTTCGACAGCCACGGCATCGGCGTCGTGCGTACGGAACGCACGGATCCGACACATCCCGCCATCCTCGGCGTGCCGGAATTCGAAAGCTGGGACGAGACCTACATCCACACACACCACAACCCCGACCGCACCGTGCTCGAAGTACGCCACGAGGGGGATCATGCCGAGCCCTGGACCTGGGTGCGGACGCACGGCGAAGGGAGAGTTTTCTACACGGCCTGGGGACACGACGAACGGACCTGGTCGCAGCCGGGATTCCAGCAACTGGTTGCGCGGGGCGTCAAGTGGGCCGCCGGGGACTGGGCGCTCGACGTCGAACCCAGATCGATGCCGTACGAATATGTCGACGCCGTACTGCCTTCCCTCGAATACAACTCGAATCCGGAAAACGAGCGCAAACTGCGCCCCATGCAGCTGCCCCTGGACATTGAAACGTCCATGTCCCGCATGGTCGTGCCGCCGGGATTCGAGATCCGACTCTTCGCGGCGGAGCCCGACATCGTCAAGCCCATCTACATGGCATGGGACGAACGCGGAAGATTATGGATTGCGGAAACCATCGATTATCCGAATCTGCTCCATGAAGAGGTCGGGCAAGGCAACGACCGCATTACGATTCTTGAAGATACCGACGGGGACGGCCGGGCCGACTCATTCAACGTGTTCGCCGAGAACCTGAGTATTCCGACCGGATTCGCCTTTGCGAACGGCGGCGTCGTGGTGGTGCAGGCCCCGTATACCTTCTTCCTGAAGGACACCGACGGGGACGACAAGGCCGATGTGCGGGAAGTTCTCTTCGAGGGCTGGGGCACGTTCGACACCCACGCGGGGCCCAACAACATCCGGATGGGCTTCGACAACTGGATATGGGGCGTCCTGGGCTATTCGGGCTTCGACGGAACGGTCGGCAGCGAATCCCACCAATTCCCCATGGGCTTCTTCCGGTTCAAACCCGACGGGTCCAAACTTGAATTCGTGCGGATGACGAACAACAACACCTGGGGATTCGGCTTCAGCGAAGAGGGCATCCCCTTCGCCTCGACGGCCAACAACAATCCCAGTGTGTACATGCCCGTCCCGAATCGGTATTACGAGGCGGTGCGCGGATGGACCCCCGTCCGGCTCGGCACCATTGCCGAAGACCGGCGCGTACACCCCGTAACGACCCGCACCCGTCAGGGAGACTGGAAAGGCAATTATACGGCCGCATCCGGGCATGCCTTGTACACAGCGCGCGACTTCCCCGAGGAATACTGGAATCGCATCGCATTCGTCGCCGGGCCAACCGTCCGCACGCTGGGGCGATTCGCTATGGAACCGGACGGCAGCGACTACAAGGCGATCAACAAGTGGAACATGTTCGCCAGCGACGACGAGTGGACCATTCCCATCCTTGCCGAGGTAGGCCCCGACGGCGCCCTGTGGATGGTCGACTGGTATAACTACATCCCGCAACATAACCTCGGCCCGTTCCGGGAAGGCTGGGAACACGGCAAAAACAATGCGTACGTGACCGATCTGCGGGACCGCGAGCACGGTCGCATCTACCGCATCGTGCATAAGGACGCCGCTCCGGGCGAGTCCATGGACCTCTCCGGCGCTTCGCCGCAGGAACTCGTCGCCGCGCTCCGGCACGACAACATGTTCTGGCGGCAAACGGCCCAGCGGCTCCTTGTGAACCGGGGCGAACAGGATGTAGCAACGAACCTGTACGGCCTCGTGCGCGATACGTCCATGGATGCCCTTGGCCTCAATCCGGGCGCATTGCATGCCTTGTGGACCCTCCACGGCCTGGGCATGCTGGACGGCGCCCATAACGAAGCCTTCGGAGTAGCTGCGGAAGCATTGAACCATCCCTCCGCGGCCGTGCGTCGAGCCGCCGCGAGCGTTCTGCCGCCGACCGACGCCTCGCGCGACGCCCTGATGGCAAGCAACGTGCTGGAAGATGAGGACGCGCGCGTGCGGCTTGCCGCCTTGCTCGCCCTCGCGGATACTCCTCCCTCCGACGAGACGGGGGCGGCCGTGTTCGCCATGCTCACTGCGCCCGACAACGCCCGGGACGCATGGATTCCGCACGCCGCCACAGCTGCGGGCGCAAAACACGCGCGAGGATTCCTGCGGGCCGCAAACAACTCGGACGCTATGACGGGCGCTGTCAAGGAAGCCGTCGGGCATGTTGCGTTCCACCGGATGAGCGGCATTCTGGACGGAGAAATAATGCCGATGGACATGACCGGGGGCGCAGAGGAAGAAGCAGGCGCTTCGCGGGGGGGTACGCGCCCGGACCGGGACGGGGTAATTACGGTCGCTTCCGTAGGGGACGATATGGCCTTCGACACCCGGTTCGTCGAGGCCGTAGCCGGCGAGCCCGTCACCATCCGGTTCGTGAACAACGCCACCTCGCCGGCCATGACGCATAACGTGGTAGTCCTTGAGCACTGGGAATACATCAACCCGGTGGGCCTGGCGGCGCTCACCGCCGCAGAGCACGACTACATCCCGCCGGAACACGAGGAAAAAATCATTGCCTGGACCCCCACGGCGGGACCCGGAGAAACCGTAGAGGTAACCTTCACCATGCCGCCGCCCGGCGACTACCCGTTCATCTGCACCTACGCAGGCCACTATGTGGCGATGCAGGGCGTGCTGGTTTCGCTGGATCCGGAAGGCGACAACTAACAAAAACCATGCCCGACGACCGAACCCTGCGTTTCGTCACCGCCACGGAAGCGGAGGTGGAAGAAGCTCCCTGGGGGCCGCATCACTGGCTGTGCCGCCCCGGATTGACCGAGGCCAAGGACCTCCTCATGGTGCGGGTGCATATGCCGCCCGGAGATGCGCACCAGTTTCACCGCCATCCGGCGCTCGAAGAAATCATCTACGTGATTTCCGGAACGGCGGAGCAATGGGTGGACGAAGAAAAACGCCTGCTCGGCCCCGGCGATATGGCCCACATCCCGAAGGACGTAGTGCACGCCACCTGGAATGCGGGGGACGAACCGCTTGTTTTTCTCGCTATCCTGTCCCCCGCGACCTTCGAGGGACCTGCCACCGTGGATATGCATGAGGAAGAACCCTGGCGTTCCCTCAAAACGCCCATCGACTACCCCTCAGCAAACTGATCTCTCGCGGCGATCATGCCCCGGACCATTCTGCTCATCGGCACGCTCGACACGAAAGGCACAGAATACGAATACGTGCGCGATCTCATCTGGGATCGAGGGCTCGAAACGCTGACGATGGATGCGGGCGTGCTCGGCGAGCCGGGCTTTTTCCCGGACATTTCGGCGGACGAGGTAGCGGTTGCCGGGGGCGGTTCTCTGGCGGCATTGCGGGAACGGGGAGATCGGGGAGAAGCCGTCGATGTCATGATTCGCGGCGTCTGCCGTCTCGCGCCGGAACTGTACGAGGCGGGCCGGTTCCACGGCGTGCTGGCGCTCGGCGGAGGCGGCGGCACGAACATCGCCGCCGCAGCGATGCAGACGCTGCCCGTCGGCGTTCCGAAACTGATGGTTTCGACGGTCGTCTCGGGAGATGTAAGCCCTTATGTGGGCATAAAGGATGTAACGCTGATGTATTCGGCGGTCGATATTGCGGGCCTGAATCCGTTGTCGCGCCGTATTCTCGCCAATGCCGCCGGCGCCATCTGCGGCATGGTCGGACAGGATGTGCCTGTGGCGAAAGACCGTCCCATCGTGGCCGCCTCCATGTTCGGCGTGACGACCCCCTGCGTGAACAGAATCCGCGAGCGCATGGAACAAGCCGGGTACGAAATGCTCGTATTCCACGCCACCGGCTCCGGAGGACGCTCCATGGAAGGGCTGATCCGGGACGGCTACGTGGCCGGCGTGGCCGATATGACCACTACGGAATGGTGCGACGAGGTGGTGGGCGGCGTGCTTTCCGCCGGTCCCGATCGGCTGACGGCGGCGGGCGAGGCGAGCATCCCCCAGGTCGTCTCGTGCGGAGCGCTCGATATGGTGAATTTCCGGGCCATGCATACCGTGCCCGAACCTTTTCGCGAACGCACCCTATACCGGCACAACCCCAACGTAACGCTGATGCGCACAACCGCCGAAGAATGCCGGGAAATCGGGCGGCGCATCGCAGAGAACCTGAACAAGGCCACGGGCCCGACGGTGCTCATGCTCCCACTCAAGGGGGTCAGCATGCTCGACCGGGAAGGCGAACCGTTTCATGACCCTGGAGCGGACGCGGCCCTGTTCGACGCGCTGCGCCGGCACGTACGGCCTCCTGTCGAACTTGTGGAACTGGACCTCCACATCAACGATACGGCCTTCGCCGACGCGGTCTTCGAACGGCTGATCGCCCTGATGACGTAAAGGATACTCTAAACAACACAGACCCATGCCATTCATTCCATACGAGGAGTGCCTGCAACGCCTTCGCAATCAGGCAGCGGCGGGCAAACCGATCATAGGGGCCGGCGCCGGAACCGGAATTTCCGCCAAGTTCGCCGAGCGCGGCGGCGTCGATCTCATCATCATTTATAATTCCGGGCGCTACCGCATGGCGGGCCGGGGCAGCGCAGCGGGCCTGATGGCCTACGGCGATGCAAACGCCATCGTCATGGACATGGCTGGCGAAGTCCTGCCGGTCGTCGAGGATACCCCGGTGCTGGCGGGCGTATGCGGCACCGATCCTTTCCGGCTTATGCCTGTCTTCCTGAAGCAACTCAAGGAAGCGGGGTTCGACGGGGTTCAGAACTTCCCTACCGTGGGCGTGATCGACGGGAATTTCCGGCAGATTCTGGAAGAGACGGGCATGAGTTTCGACCTCGAAATCGAGATGATCCGCCTGGCGCACGAACTCGACATGCTCACCTGCCCGTACGCCTTCGACGAAGCCCAGGCCACCGCCCTGACCGAGGCTGGCGCGGATATCGTCGTGGCGCACATGAACACGACGGTAAAGGGATCGATCGGGGTGAATCCCGATACGGCCCCGACGCTCGCGGAATCCGCAAAGCGCGTACAGGCCATTCACGACGCGGCGAAAGCCGTCAATCCCGATGTGCTCGTGCTATGCCACGGCGGCCCCATCGCCGAACCGGACGATGTGCAGTACATCTTCGACCACACGGAAGGCATCGTCGGGTTCTTCGGCGCGTCCAGCGTGGAGCGGCTCGCCACGGAACCGGCTATCGAGGCGCAAGCGAGGCGGTTCAAGGAGTTAAGGACATAGCAGGGCATGGGGTGCGTATTTTCAAGCAACGTAAACGTGCGGCATTCTACCGGTTCGCAGGCGTTTCTCAGGCCCTACGTTCCCTGAAAATACGCATCCCCATACCCCTCGGAGGACCGGGTCATCCCTCTTATGTGGGGCCTCCACACTGCTTCGTCATTCCTTGCCAGCCCGCTTCTCGCAAGCCTCTGAGCTTTGTGGACTTAATCAGAGTGTCCTTGGAGACATAGCAGGACATGGGGTACGTATTTTCAAGCAACGTAAACGTGCGGCATTCTACCGGTTCGCAGGCATTTCCCGGGCCCTACGTTCCCTGAAAATACGCATCCCCATGCCCCTCGGAGGACCGGGTCATCCCCTTTCCACAATCTCCCTTTCCCGGTCGAGGTTCCGGTTGTAGGCTTCTTCCGTGGTGAACTTCTCCGGATAGCGCGCCCGCAGTTTCGCGATGTTGATGCGCTGCACTTCTTCCTGATCGACGCCAAGCGCATCTCGAATCACGGCCATGTACCATTCGAGATCGCCCAATTCCTCGACCAGATTGGGTTTGTCGAGCGTGCCCCCGTAGTAGAGCGCGCGCTTTATGGCGTCCAGCAACTCGCCCGCCTCGGTGGCAAGGCCGATGGCCCCGTGCAGGAGTTCGGGCGACACGGCGCCTTCGTCGCTGCCGTTTCCTATATGAAACTGCCGGGACAAGGTGCGCAGGGCGTCGGACTGATAGCTGGACAAGGAATGAGACGGCATGGCGGTGTTTGTGTGGGATGAAACCGGAATGGGCGACAGATCGGGCAAGCGCGGCGGCACAGCGAATGAAACAGGAAATCGGTGCGCTCAACGCACGCCGAGCAGAAGGTCGGTAAGCAGCTGGTCGATTTTTTCGTAGGCCAGGCCCCGGGAAGCCAACCGGGGTCGGTCGAAGGAATGCTCCCGGAGGGCGTCCGCCGCCTGCCGGGAATAGCCGCCCGCATACGACGGGAATTCGGCGGAGGCCTGCTGCGCCTCGGCAAGCAGCTCCTGGATGACCTCGTCTTCCGCGAACGCCTGCGCCTTCTCCTTCAGGATCAGGTAACTCCTCATGCACCCCCGCGCGAAGTCCCTGACCCCCTCGGCGTCCTCGGTACGATAGGCATGCGCGTCGAAATGGCGCGGGCCGTCGTAGCCGACCTCCTCCAGCAGCTTCACAAGGAAAAAGGCAGGCTTGAGGTTGTGCGCAGCGAACCGGAAATCCTGGTCGTAACGACCCGGATTCTGATCGTTCAGGTCGATATGGAAGAGCTTGCCCGCATCCCACGCCTGCGCCACGGCATGCGTGAAATTCAGCCCGGCCATGTGTTCGTGGGCCACCTCGGGATTCACGCCCACCATGTCGGGGCGATCCAGCGTACCGATGAATCCCAGCATGGAACCCACGGTGGGAAAATAGATGTCGCCGCGCGGCTCGTTGGGTTTCGGCTCCAGCGCAAAGCGCAGGTCGTACCCCTGGTCCACCGCATATTCGCACAGAAAATTCAGGGCCTCCCGCATCCAGGCCAACGCGTCCACGGGGCTCTTCGTGGCGTCGGATTCGGTCCCTTCGCGCCCTCCCCAGAAGACATACGTCGTGGCCCCGCACTCTACGCCGAGGTCCATGGCGCGCATGGTCTTGTGGATGGCGTACGCCCGGACCGCCGGGTCGTTGGCGGTAAAGGCTCCGTCCCGGAAGGCCGGATCCGTGAACAGGTTCGTGGTGGCCATCGGTACCTTCAGGCCCCGCTCCGCGAGCGCCTCCTTGAAAGAACGCACGATTTCGTCCCGTTCCCGGGCCGTTGCGTCGATGGGCACCAGGTCGTTGTCATGGAAATTGACTCCGTAGGCGCCCACATCGGCCAGCAGGTGAACGATTTCGACGGGGGAGAACGGGGCGCGGACCGGTTCTCCAAATGGGTCCCGGCCCACGTTTCCGACGGTCCAGAGACCGAACGTGAATTTGTTTTCAGGTTGCGGACGATACGAATCGGACATATTTATTGACGAGAGGATTAATGAGAGCAGGCGCAAGGAAAAATTCGTATCCCGAAAGGTACGCGCCAACAATAGCTGGTTTCTTCACTCTTTCTCCACCGGTTGTCCACGTATTTATCCACTGCCATGGGACGTGTGCCGTTTGGGGGGGATGGGGGCACGGTTCAACGTGCGCAATTTCCGGCGCGCAGGCGTGTATCGGGGGCTGCGTTGTCTGGTCATGCGATGCGCATTTTCACACAACGTAAACGTGCGGCATTCTACCTGTTCGCAGGCGTGTCTCGGGCCCTGCGTTGTCTGAAAATGCGCACCCCATGACCTTTTGAGTCACCTTATATTAATCAGAGTATCCTATGTATAATGCGCCCATGAACGAAAGTCGAACCCCCTACTCTCCAAATCCAATCTCCGCCAGCACCGGCAGATGATCGGACGGGAAGCGGTCGTCAGCAGTCTTGTCGTCCAGGATACGATGGACGTATACGCGCACGCCGGCGCCGACGAAGATGTAGTCGATGCGGTGGCCGGGCGCAATGGCCTCGAAACCGTTCCAGGTGGACATGGGCCCTTCGTGGGGCTGCTCCGAAGCGTACAGCGCATCGGAAAGCGCATCCGTGAGCACGGCGTACGGCGCACTATTCTCTCTCACATTGAAATCCCCCGTCAGTACGACAGGCAGACTCCCGGTCCCTTCGTCATCCTGTTCTCCCGGCTGCGCCGTCGACAGTTCGTCGAGGCGTTCGACAATCAGTTCCGCGCTGCGGGTCCGGGCCTCCGCTCCCCGGTGATCGAAATGCGTGTTGACCGCCAGAAACGCCTCGCTCGTCTGCCGGTTGCGCAGCACCACCCAGGTTGCAATGCGCTCCAGCGCCGCATCCCATGACCGGCTTCCGGGGATATCCGGCGTTTCGGACAGCCAGAATGTCCCCCACCGCAGGGTATCCAGACGGTCGCGCCGGTAGAAAATCGGGGCGAACTCTCCCTGTTCCATGCCGTCTTCGCGCCCCACGCCCAGCCATGCGTATTCGGGTAGCAGCGCTTGCAGATCGTCGATCTGCCCCTTCAGCGCCTCCTGAAGTCCCGCGACATCCACCGCCCGGGACCGGATCATCTCCGCCACGGCCTCCTTGCGATGCGGCCAGGCGTCCGGCCCGTCTTCCGGGTTGTCGTACCGGATGTTAAACGACAGGACGCGGAGTGTATCCCCTGCGCTCCCCTCCGGCCCTACGGGTGTCTCCGGGCTGCATGCCGTAAGCACCAGGCCCGGCAGACTCAGCAGGCTCATCAACAGGGAAAAAACGGGAAGGGTCATGGTGGGGTGGGATTTGTCTTAGTGGTGTGGGCCGGGGACTCGGACCGCCTGTAATGTACAGATTCTTTGGTGTGAAGGCATGTGGGGTATGGGGAAACGAACGCGGGGCAACCGGCGGATCATTTCCGCTTTGCGGGGGATGGGATGGGGAGAAATTTTGATGATCCGTTTAGGATACCCCACCACCACCCAACCAAAAAATCACTCCCCCACACCCTACCTTTCCAAAACCTCCTTCCCCCTGACCGCCAACCTGTACTTCTGATTCTTCGCCGTGGGCGATTCGGGGTGGATCATTTCCACCAGCCCCGCGGACATGGCCGGACGGAGATAGTTTTGACGAAAGGTAGGGCGATGCGACAACCCCATCGCCCCCATAAGCTCCACAGCGGATTTCGGGCCTGTCCCCAAGACGGTAATCAGCCGCTTTACCTGGTCGCTTACTTGATCGCTTACCTGGTCGCCAACTCGATTGTTTTCTCCATTGTTTTGCCACTCTTTTACTTGGTCGCTTACCTGATCGCTTTTCGCACATTCCTCGAGGGATTCGAGAATAACCCCCAGCATGAACACCACAAACGACGTCCTGTCCTCCTCTGTCGAATGCTCCCCGATGGCTCTGTAATATTCTTTCTGGCGTCTATGGAGCAGACTTTCTACAGGGACGCCGGCGAACAGAGACCTCCAACGGGTCAGAATCAGGGCCTGCCAAAGCCGCCCTATGCGTCCGTTGCCGTCCTCGAAAGGATGGATGAACTCGAATTCGTAATGAAAGACCGAACTGGCGATGAGCGGGTGCTCGTCCGTATTGCCAAGCCATGCCAGCAGGTTCGCCATGTGCCGCGGTACGGATTCCGCAGGCAGACCGATGGGCTGATTTCCTCCGCCGCCCATAACGCCCACGCCGTTCCGCCGATACTGTCCGGGGGCGTCCGGCAATCCGGCCATCAGAACCTGATGCGCTCGCAGCAGATCGAACTCGCTCGCGGGATTCCACTGCTGATATTGATCGTACGCTTTAATCGCGCCGCGAACCTCCTGAACATCTCTCTCCGGAGCAACAATGGGCTTGCCGTCACGAATCGCAGATATCTGCTCTTCGCTCAGGGTATCGCCTCCTATGGCCAGAGAGCCGCGAATCATACGAGCCCGATTGATTCGCTGTAAACGCGGATGGCGCAAGACGCCCATTGCCTCCACCCGACCGATCACTTCGCCGATGCGCCCGATGAGGAAAAGAATGTCCGGCGTAATTGTGTAGGACGGCTTTGCAATCATAAGCGATAAAACGCAATCAGGTCCTGGCTATCCGGCGGCTCGGCCCCGAGTTGGCGCAACATCGTGGTGACCTGCCCGCGGTGATAGGCAGCATGATTGACCACGTGCTGCAAGGACTGCCAGAAAACGGACTGTGTCTGCTGACCATCGAGTTCGGCATAGCGGAACACATGGTTGAGGTCGTCCGGCCCGACTTGATCGACGAACCGCCGCACCTGGCGCTCCTCCTCGATCCAGCGCGCGCGAACATCCTGCACGGCCTCGAAATCCTTCGGGTCGAAAAGCGCCGGAAGCGGCTCCCCCTCCCAGCGCAAGCGCCATACCCATTCGGAAAACACGATGTGGAGCAACGTGTCCCGAATAGAGGGGAAACTGTTCCCCATATCCTTATGGAAGCGGTCGGGCGCGATCTTCTCGACCGCATCGAGCAGCCGGTCCCGGGCCCAATAGTGATAGTCCAGCAGAGCGAGCAGGGCTTCCAGCGTCATATTGATCACATCCCCCGTATCGTAGCGACGGGCGCAAATCCGGTTCCTTGAAACAGTGGCAGGTTGAAGGCAGGGCGCCGGCTCAACTCAGGTCGAAACGATCGAGATTCATCACCTTGTTCCACGCAGCTACAAAGTCGCGCACAAATGCCTGCTGCGCATCGTCGCATGCGTAGACTTCCGCGATGGCGCGGAGCTGGGAATTCGAACCGAAGACCAGATCGACGGCGGCGCCTGTCCACTTGAGATCGCCCGTCTCGCGATCGCGGCCCTCGAACACGTGCCCGGATGCAGAGGACGCCTGCCACGCCGTATCCATGTCGAGCAGGTTGACGAAGAAATCATTGGTCAACGCCCCGGGCCGCCTGGTGAAGACGCCGTGTTCGGACTGCCCGAAATTCGCGTTCAGGACGCGCAAGCCGCCAACGAGCACCGTCATCTCGGGAGCGGTCAGGGTCAACAACTGCGCCCGGTCCACCAGCAACTCTTCGGCAGAGCGGTCGTGTCCGTTCCCGAGGTAGTTGCGGAATCCGTCTGCGGTCGGCTCCAGCACGGCAAACGAGTCCACGTCCGTTTGTTCCTGCACTGCGTCGGTGCGTCCCGGCAGGAAAGGAACCTGCACGTCGTGCCCGGCGCTCTTCGCAGCCAGTTCAACGGCCGCGCACCCGCCCAGAACGATCATGTCCGCAAGCGAGACCTTCTTCCCGTCGGACTGCGCGCTGTTGAAGCCCTTCCGGATATCCTCCAGAACGCCCAACACGGCCTCCAACCGGGCCGGCTCGTTCACTTCCCAGTCCTTCTGCGGCGCGAGACGAATACGCGCCCCGTTCGCCCCGCCGCGCTTGTCGCTGCCGCGGAACGTCGAGGCGGAGGCCCAGGCGGTCGAGACCAGTTCGGAAATGGACAGTCCCGATTCAAGGATGCTGCTCTTGAGCGCGGCGATATCCTGCGCATCGATCAACGCATGATCGACGGCAGGCACCGGGTCTTGCCACAAGAGCTGCTCATCGGGAACCTCCGGGCCGAGGTACCGCGAGATCGGCCCCATGTCACGGTGCGTCAGCTTGTACCACGCCCTCGCGAAGGCGTCCGCGAAGGCATCCGGGTTCTCGAGAAAATGCCTCGAAATCGGTTCGTAGATCGGGTCCGCCCTCAGGGCGAGGTCCGTCGTCAGCATGACGGGGACATGCTTCTTCGCCGGATCGTGGGCGTCCGGCACCGTGTTCGCGCCGCCGGAGTCCGCCGGAACCCATTGATGCGCCCCCGCTGGGCTCTTCGTCAGCTCCCACTCGTAGCCGAACAGGGTCTCGAAGAAGCTGTTGTCCCAGGTCACCGGGGTGGGCGTCCAGGCGCCTTCCAGCCCACTCGTAATCGCGTCGTTGGCCTTGCCGTTGCCGAAGCTGTTCTTCCAGCCAAGGCCCTGTTCCACGATAGCGGCGCCCTCGGGCTCGGGACCGACGTACTCGTCTTCACTGGCGGCGCCGTGGGTCTTGCCGAAGGTGTGCCCCCCGGCAATAAGGGCCACCGTCTCCTCGTCGTTCATCGCCATCCGACCGAACGTTTCCCGAATGTCCCTGCCGGCGGCAACCGGATCCGGCTCGCCGTTCGGGCCCTGCGGATTCACGTAGATGAGGCCCATCTGAACCGCGCCGAGGGGGTTTGCGAGCTCCCTGTCGCCGCTGTAGCGCTCGTCGCCCAACCACTCGGTCTCCGGCCCCCAGTAGATGTCCTCTTCAGGCTCCCAGACGTCCTCGCGCCCCCCGGCGAAACCGAACGTCTCGAGCCCCATCGACTCCAGGGCGCAGTTGCCCGCAAGGATCATCAGGTCGGCCCACGAAATCTTCCGGCCATACTTTTGCTTGATCGGCCAGAGCAACCGGCGCGCCTTGTCGAGATTCGCGTTGTCGGGCCAACTGTTGAGGGGAGCGAAACGTTGCGTACCGGAGGCGCCGCCGCCCCGGCCGTCGTGGATGCGGTACGTGCCCGCGCTGTGCCAGGCCATCCGGATGAACAGCGGCCCGTAATGGCCGTAGTCGGCAGGCCACCATTCCTGGGACGTCGTCATTACCGCCTCGATGTCCTGCTTCACGGCGTCCAGGTCCAATGTCTCGAACTCCTCGGCGTAGTTGAACTTCCCGTCCATGGGATCGGACAACGGGGAATTCTGGTGGAGCATCTTCAGATTCAGTTGATCCGGCCACCAATGGTGGTTCGCCGTCGAGCCCATCGCGGTGTGTCGGTGACCCAGTACCGGACACTTGCCATTGGTCGCCATCTTGTCCTCGGTCGTATCGTGCATGTTCTGCAACCCTTTCTGTTCTTGTCTTACCCGTTCTGTTTTCGTCCGCGAGCCCATAGCGGTAGCCGGGGCAGTACCCCAATCTATCCGGTTTTTCGTGTGTTTACGCCGGATGTTACGCCAGGTTACGCCTCTTTGGCGAGCGGTTCGCGTCCGAAGAATACGCTGCGGGCGATTGGCTGTCAAGACGCTGGCGAAGACGTTCCGCGTACACGGTGTCCGGCGGCGCCTTTCGGCAACTTTATATTAGGGCTCTGATCTGTTTTCGACCGCATACCGCTGAGGTATTCTCCGTATTTTCCACTGGTCACAAATAGATGGACACGAACGCCATGATGCGCTTCCGTTGCCTGACGCTTGCCGCCACGCTGTTCTTCGCAGGTTCGGCATTTGCCCAAACGAACGTCTCCGGAACGATTACCGACGCCGATACCGGGGAGGCCCTTCCCGGCGCGAGCGTGATCGTCGAAGGAACGACGATAGGCGCCGCCACAGACGAGAACGGTCGCTACGCGATCGACGATGTTCCGTCGGGAACCCATACGCTGACCGTGTCCTTTGTCGGATACGACGACATCTCCAGCGTCGTCACCATCCGCTCCTCGGATGTGATTGCCGATTTCCGCCTCGCGTTTTCAAGCCAGGCGCTCGAAGCGCTGGAGGTGTTCGCCTCGCGCGCCGTGGACCGCAAGACGCCCGTCGCCTTCACCAATGTGGACAAGGTGCAGATACAGCGGGAACTCGGATCGCGCGACGTACCGCTGGTGCTCAACGTTACGCCGTCCGTGTACGGAACCGCCCAGGGCGGCGGGGCCGGCGACGCCCGCGTAAACGTGCGCGGATTCAACCAGCGCAACGTGGCCATCATGATCAACGGCGTTCCGGTCAACGACATGGAAAACGGCTGGGTCTACTGGTCGAACTGGGACGGCGTCGGAGACGCTACCTCCTCGATCCAGCTCCAGCGCGGCCTGTCGGTCGTCAATCTGGCCACTCCGTCCATCGGCGGCACGCTGAACATCATCACCGATCCGTCGCAGAACACGCGCCGGGTCATGGCCAAACAGGAATTCGGCAACGACGGCTTCCTGAAATCCACCGTTTCCCTTTCGACGGGCCTGATCGACGGCAAGTACGCCTTCACGGTGTCCGGCGTACGCAAAACAGGCGAGGGCTACTACAATGGGACATGGACCGACGCCTGGGCCTACTACGCCGCCGCGGCCTGGAACGTCAACGACAGGCACCGCCTCGACTTCTATGCCGTGGGCGCTCCCCAGCGTCACGGACAGAACCTCTATCGTCAGAACATCGCCGCATACGATCACGACTATGCCCGCGAAGTGTTCGAAAGGGACGGGCTGGACCGCGCGACCATCGACGACATCCTGACAACCTTCCCGGAAGCAGGCCGGCGCTGGAACGAGAATGTGTCTTCTGTTTCCTCGCAATACGGCATGGAACAGCATGACGGTTTCGGAACGGTCATGCGCATCCGGGCAGGCCAGATCAACGAGCGGGAGAATTTCTTCCACAAACCGCAACTCAATCTGAACCACTATGCACAACTTTCGGACAAGTCGCTCCTGTCCACCGTAGTCTACTATTCAGGCGGAAAAGGCGGAGGAACCGGCACGAAAGGCTCCATGGAATGGGATTACAGCGGGCCTTCCCGCGTAGTCGATTACGACGCCACGATCTCGAGCAACCGGGAAAACGGGCAATCCCTCGGCATCCTCCGAAACAGCCACAACGTGCAGTGGACGATCGGCGCCATATCGAAATTCAAGCACGAGCCGAACGAAAACGTCACGCTTGAGGCGGGAATCGACTGGCGCACCGCAGAAATACAGCACTACCGGACCGTGCGCGACCTGCTCGGCGGAAGCGGCTACCAGCGGTTCGACAGCGATTTCTGGGGAGAAAACGGAAGAGTTCTCCGGCCGGGAGACCGTTTCGACTATAACAATACCAATACCGTCGACTGGTTCGGCGCATTCGCACAGGGCGAATATGCCCGGAACGCCCTGACCGCATACGGCATGTTCGGGTACTCCATGGTCAAGTACGCCTACGAGGACCTCTTCAAAAATGACGGGACGGGCAATACGTTCAAAACCAAGTCGGACCGCATCGGCGGCTACCAGATCAAGGGCGGCGCCTCCTGGGCCGCAAACGATCGCGTATCGGTCTTCGCCAATGCGGGCGTCGTCTCCAAAGTGCCGATCTTCGACGGAGCCATCGACGACATTACCGGAACGGTGAACCCGGACCCGAAAAACGAGCAGTTCGTCGCGTTAGAGGCGGGCGCTGCGTTCCGCTCACCGGACCGCAAACTGACCGGGAAACTCAATATCTACAACACCTCCTGGAACGATCGCACCATCACGCGTTTCGTGACGGAACAGGACGGCGACGACGGCCTGATCAACATCAGGGGCCTCAACGCGCTGCACCGGGGCGTCGAAGGCGAACTGGCGTACCAGCCGCTGAACATCGTCCGCGCGGACATGGCCGTTTCGCTCGGCAACTGGAAATACACGGATAATGTCTCGGCGGCCTACACGCCGGACCAGTCCGATCCGTCCAGCCAGACCCAGGTGGATCTCTACGTGAAGGATATCAAGGTGGGCGATGCGCCGCAGACGCAGTTTGCCTACGCCGTAACCCTGTTCCCGATCGAGGGTCTGTACGCGAAGTTCACGGGGCGTTCCTACGCGAACTACTACGCGGACTTCGATCCCACGAGCCGTACGGATCCTGCCCAGGCCGGAGCGCAGGTCTGGGAAGTACCCGCCTACAACGTATTCGATCTGAACATGGGCTACGATATCCCGCGCAAACTGCTCGGTCTGTCGCGTTTCGATATCCGCGTGCTGGCCAACGTGTTCAACGTGTTCGACAGCTTCTACATCCAGGACGCCACGAATAACTCGCGTTTCAATGCCTACCGCGGAAACGGAAGAGACGCCAACGCGGCCGACGACGCGGAAGTCTTCCTCGGCCTGCCGAGAACGTTCAACCTGGGCGTTCGGGTTATTTTCAGGTAGGGGAGAAGTATCTGGCGCACAAAACGGAAGATGACAATGCCAGTGTCTGAATCGCACTTCTTGTGGTCCGCGCTGTCGGCCAGCACCGTGCTCGAGGCAGCGGCAATGCTGTTGGCGTTTGTCGGCGTTTTGTTTACGGGTTCGAAGCTCCTGCCCGGACATCGGGCTACAGGGCCGGAAATAGAGGGGCGATCGCGTACCTACAAACTCAACGGTCTTGCCTTATTCCTGATCACCGTGATCGGGGGATGTCTTGCCCAGGTTTCCGGCTTGTTTTCTCTTTCCGTGCTGTATACCCATTTTGCCGCGCTGTTCGTGGCGGCCAACGCATTCGCATTTGCTTTTTCCGCTTGGCTGTACTTCCGAAGAGCACGGGCTCAGGATGCATCGCCGGGCAATTGGCGAAGTTTCCTGATGGGATCGGAATTCAATCCGACCTGGCTCGGAGTGGATTTGAAGCTTTTCAGCTACCGCCCCTCCCTCATCGGCCTGGCGCTGTTCAACGCGTCGTTTGCGGTCGTGCAGTACGAAACCTACGGCGAGCTGACCCTGGCCATGGCGCTCTATCAGCTGTTCACCTTCTCGTACGTGCTTAACTACTTCCATTTCGAAGATGGGATGATATACACCTGGGACATGGTCAGCGAGCGCTTCGGATGGACGTTGGTTTGGGGAGATTATGTGCTGGTGCCATTTTTCTATTGCCTCCCCGGCTGGTGGCTGGTCCACGCATCGGCGCCGCTGTCTCCACCCGCGGCTGTCGCGATCGTTTTGTTGTTCGCCTTCGGTTTCTGGCTCTTCCGCGGCGCCAACCAGCAAAAGCACCGCTTCAAGCGTGACCCTGGCGTCACGATTTGGGGGAAACCCGCCCGGACCCTGGGCGGACGCCTGCTGATTTCCGGATTTTGGGGTATTGGACGACATCTTAATTATACCGGCGAGATCTGCATCTACCTGGCGTTCACCCTTACAACCGGATTCGCATCCTGGCTGCCTTACCTCTTACCCTTGTGGCTGGCGGGTCTGTTGTGGCATCGTTCGAGACGCGACGATCGCCGTTGTCGCGCCAAGTATGGGGAGTTATGGGGACAATACACGCAGCGGGTGCGTTATTCGATGTTGCCATTCGTCTATTGATGGCGCGATGCGCGTCGATTTTTCAGGGGCAAGCCTGCGTTCCGGACCCCCTCGCAAGCGCGCAGAAACCCGGATCGGCGGGTTAACGTTAGCGGTACTGCTCTTCCACGCCGGTGGACGGTGGACAATGGACAACCGTCACGGTACGATACATAACTGAAAAAGGAACTGATCTTATGCACAGGCGCACCATGTTATCCGGTTTGGCGCTGATCGCCGTTCTTGCGATGCCCGGTTGCGACAGTGTGACCGAATCGGAATTCGAACCGGGGCCGCTCGGTGCGGTCACGCTGGAACGGGACGAGGCCGTACAGATCCGTCTACTGTCCTCGGTCACGGTCGCGCCGACGCTGGGCGCCGTGTCCCGGCAAGGGGCCGAGTTCGCTACCGAGGATATGGGTCCCATCCACGGACGCCAGGTGGATCTGGGCGATCCAATTGACACGATGTGTTCTCCGGAGGGTGGTCGCACGGGTGCGCTTGGGATCGTCGCAGACTCGCAGGTGGCGGGAATCATGGGAACCAACTGCTCTGCTGCGGCTGTGGCGGCGGCGCCCGTCGTCAGTGATGCGGGTCTGGTCATGATCTCGCCAAGCAACACCTCGCCGCGGCTCACCTCGGACCTGGCCGGCAACGCGAACGCCGACTACCACCCCGGTTACTTTCGCGTGTCGTCCAACGACCTCCATCAGGCTCGCGCGCTCTCCGACTTCGTCTACAACCAGTTGGAGTTGAGGCGCGTGGTCACCGTGCACGACGGTGATCCGTACACCTCCGCCCTTGTGACGGCCTTCGCCGACGCATTCTCGGACCTCGGCGGCGAGGTACCGGCTCAGGGCGAAATCGAGAAGGGCGAAACCGACATGACGGACGTACTTGAGGAGTTTGCAGCCGCTGGCCCGGACGCCATCTTTTTTCCGCTGTTCGTGACGGAAGGATCGGCCTTTGCCGAGCAGGCGCGAACCTTCGACGGGCTTGAAGAGACCACCCTGATTTCAGCGGCGGCGCTGCTGGTCTCCGCGTTCCTGGAGACGCCGCAATCGGAGGGGATGTACTTCGCCGGACCGGAAGCGGACTTTGACTCCAACGTCAACGAGGTGACGGGACGGAGTGGGGAGCAGGTGCTTGCCGCGTACGAGGCCAGGCACGGCGGTTTTCCCGAGTCACCCTATTGGGCGCACGCTTACGATGCGACCACCATTCTCCTCTCGGCCATCGAGTCTGTTGCCGTGGAGGAGGGCGACAGGCTGTTCATAGACCGGGAGGCGCTGCGCGAGGAGGTAGGAGAAACCGCCATGAACGGGCTGATCGGGGCAATATCCTGCGACGAGTTCGGCGACTGCGGGACAGGAGGGATGAACATCTACCACCACACGGATATCGGCGTCACCGACGTTTCCAGGCTGCCGGTCGTCTACGTATACAATCCCTGAGCCGGTCGGGGGCCGGTTTCCGAGGGTCGTTCGGGCATGTCGAGAGCGGATCGGCGCCTCGGCGAGCCAAATTCGCGCATGTAGTCCGTCCCCGCACATGGTCGCGCTGCATAAGCCGCTCAGGGTTCCGGCGCACAACATTTGCCATGATGGCGCCATTTCTATACCTTTTTTACTCCTTTTCTATACCTTTTTTATACCATTTCTACTCATTTTCTATGCTGAAATGGAGTCATAATTGCACCAAATAATTGCACCGCGTGCAATTGTGACAATAATTGCGCGGACATTGCACGGACCCGCATCCTGCACAATTCTCCCCCGAATTTTCCCTCCCCACCAGGTTACGCCTCCCCATCAAGGGTGTCTATACACCCATGAGGACGCCCGTTTATATCATTGCCGCCCTGCTGACGCTTGCCGTCACCGCGCCCGTCGCCGGACAGATGGTCGCCGACACCACATTCAGGACCCCACGAACAACTCGCGTTTCAATGCTGCACTACGAGGATTATGCGGTGCCAAGATAAACCTCCGAAAGCGGAAATTCCACTCACAGATCATGCAGCCCCATCTGGATTCAAGGCCCGCAAGAAGCGCCGCCCCAAGAGTCTCATTCAGAGATCAGTTCGCGGGCAACCCCTTGAAATTTATGGAACAGCCATAAAAAAACATGTGTCCGACTTCAGAAAATCCACTATCTGGGTGGCAACAAAGCTCAGATCCGCGGTTTTTTTCCTAAGTGCACATTCCCAGATAACCATTACTCTCCAAGATTGATCCATAAGCATTTCGATATTGCGTTTATCCCTACTGACGTTTTTTCGGAATTTAGCAAGCCAGAAGTCTATGTGTGATTCTGGGGTTGTTGTTGCCCAACAGCCATGCCGGTGCCAGAAACATCCATGAACAAAAATGATCGTGCGATATTTTGGCAAAACAATATCCGGTTTTCCAGGAAGATCCTTTCTGTGAAGCTGATATCTGTATCCGTTTGCCCAAAGCCATCTGCGCACAATCATCTCAGGGCGGGTGTCTTTTCCGCGAATTCTGGACATGTTAAACCTGCGCTGCTCAGGTGAATGGATATCCATAACATTAAGACGTTTTTGTTGTCGGAGGGTTAATAAAATGTGTATAGTCTATGTCAGGTTGGCCTTGACGGGCATAATACGCTGAGAAACGTGATACTATATCCCTCACAAAAGGTGATGATATTTGGATTAAAAGTATTTCAAATTTTTGTTCAAATTTTTCTTCCGAAAATGTTGATAGTTTTCTGAAATTCATAAACCCACCCTCAAAAATATCTGTTGGAGGAAGCCAATGATAATAAAGTGATTTTTTATTCGTGAATGCCTTTTCCAATATCTTTTTCTTATTATTACTTAAATTAGTAAGTGAATAATCTGGAAATAATTTTTCTTGTTTTTCAATTTCAACAAGGAGAATCCTATCGGTATTACATTCATCGTTATCATGAATTACAAGATCACAGGCTGGGTTCATAACCACAAACATTTGTTTGGTTTTTTTCTCCTTAACAATACTACCCGTATGGATTCTATTCGTGAATGAGGGAGACAGATATACTTCCTCAGGAAAACAGCGATCTCCATCATCATCGAGAAGCTGAATCAGATGACTTAGCGTATAGCGAAGCAATGCCTTTGGGGTTCGATAAGGATCTCCTTTAGCATATAGTATCCATTTATCTTTCTGTGGGAGGAGACTCTGCAAGAAAACCTTGTTGAGTGTCTCTTCAATAAGGCCCCGTCCGCCCATAATTCGAGTCAGCCCAGTATTGTAAATTTCCCAAAAAAGATCCAGCAGATCATTATATCTTGCTCCCTTATCACCTTTTTTGAACACTCCGATATTAAAAAAATCATTGTCGATTACATCTGGTGTACCGGTAAGGATGGCGATTGGAATACGGAAATAAGATTCTTTTATTTTTTGAATTACCTGATTACCTTCATTACCCTCATTTGCAAGCTTCAAATCTATAATTGCACCATCAAAAGAATTGTCGAGATGACGGAATGCGTCCTCGATACTTTTGCATTCGACAATATCGATTTCACACTTTTTCTTATTTCTGTATATTTCGACAGCATCTCTACAGGTTATAAGATCCTGTTCGTTATCCTCAACAATTAATAATCGTAATCCATTCATTTTATTCTCCCTCCGTTTTAGGTTGCAGTCTGAAACAAGCTCCTTGTTCAGATTCAAAAGCTTTCAATTCGAGACCGTTCCGCATCGCGGCTTCTCCAGCAATAGCCAGACCCAAGCCGGTACCGGAGGGCTTGGTGGTAAAATGTGGTTCAAAGATCGCTTCACTGGCGATCAAACTCTCGTCTATGCCCGGTCCGGTATCCTGATAGTTGATATGAAGGAGAAGGTCACCATCCGTCACCACTTCAATACTTATTACCCTTGTGGCGATGTTCTTTTCGTTCATCCAATAAAGACTGTTATCAACAAGGTTTGTGAAAATGGCATACATATCCTGAGGCCAAGATGAAAACCTGAAGTTGTCGGGGATATTGACCTTTACCAGCACATCGTGTTTTTTTATTTCTTCTTCAAATATAGATGTAACATCCCAGATTGTTTTCTTCAGATCCAATAATTTTCTGGCACCTCGTCTTCCGATGGCCAGAGGATCGAGTTTCTTGAAAAGATTAACGAATATTTCTGCATTTTTTCCAATTCCTTCGGCACGTGATATAAGTTTTTCAAGATCTGTTAAATCTTTTGTTTTTTGAAATGATTCACACCAATGTCGCAGATTGGGTATCTGATTTTGAAAATAATTAAGTGGTCGCCTGCCCTCATGCAGGATCACATTAATGATTTTACCCAAAGTTGCTTGACCCTGATAAACAGCAACGGTCTGGCGGATTTCCTCAGCAACCTTATTTTTATCTTCCGCCTCCTGGCTTATAATCTCAATGATTTCTTCAATAATTTTTTTGTCAATTTTATTTTTGATAAGTTTAGAACGAATATCTTGTTTCAGAGCATCAAAGGAGAATAACCGTTCGAGTTCCCGCTCTACCTTAAGTACAGTTCTACTCAGACCAGCCTTCTTCCTGTAATTAAAGCGTCGTGCTTCAAGGTTGTTGATGACCTTTGTTGTGATTTCCTTCAGCCGGCTAAAAGCCGCATTCTCCCGGAGTCCATCACGTGCACTCTTCTCCACTAACCCCGACTGTTCATCTGACTGAATCTGGACATATCCGATAACTTGGTTACTGCCGATCCGGAGTGAGGGATTCTGAATACGCTGCTCATTCAATTTCAGCCAGTCAAAATCTGCGTCGCCCAAAGGCCGGATTCGGAACCCATTCCGGTAGACGCCAATGCCGTTGTATTCATTCAGAAGCTGCCTCGCCTGATTTTTTCCAACATAGTTGCCAGATTCATCCTGCAGACCACGACCGATTAGGGATTCTATGGATTCTTTGTCACGGTCATACACTCGTATATCAAATATCAATTCCCCACAGCCGGTAGGTCCATTGGTATTGAATCGAATTTTTTCTTCCGTGGTGTTACGAACTTTCTGCAGCGAATATGTCAGGCTGCCGTTACCATCGGCAGCTATTCTGCCGGCAATTCGGTAATCAAAAAGATCAAAGATCGGATAGGGTTCAATGATTTCGTTAACATCCTCCACGTCGAAAAAATCGTCAACTGTCAGATTGATCCGGAATTTATCACCGCTCTGCTCATCGCTGATGGTAGCGGAGACTGGTGAAATCAGTTTCTTCAGTTCAAATCGGAGCTTGTCAAACTGTTTCTGATCCCATTCAGCGAGAAGATATCTGTCGCCGGTCATGGTCAATCTTGTACCCGAAGGTTCGGATACCTCTGCCGTTTCAATGAGGATCTCCACGTCATCCAGATACTGAGCATCCTCGAAGTTGTCCCACTCAACCAGAACCGTGGTTTTCTCACCTTCGACAGTGACTGTTTCAAGTAGCATATCCGTGCCGAGAATAGATGCGGCATAGCGACCCACCCCCTTGCGGCCCTGCATGACCCTGCCGGAAGGACTTCGATGCCGATCCAGCTTGTCCCGGGTGGAAGGCACCATCCATTTGCCGATGACGATATCCCGGGACATACCATGACCATGATCGGTGATAACGATAGAATAGCCGCTTCGGTCAGGCTTTGCCCGAAACTCAATGTTCACATCCGGCGAATCAGCATCGTAGGCGTTCTTCACAAGCTCCACGACCGCAGCATAACAGTCCTGAATCAGATCCCGGCCGATGGTTAGAATATGTCGGCCGGCTGGTCGTATCCTGTAGGTTTGGTTTACACTCACAACCAGACCTCCTTCAGCTTGTCAGCAATCTTCCGGGCCATAAGAACAGGCACGGCATTGCCGATCTGGCGAAAGGCGGGGGTCCGCCCGGAAACGCTGTTACTGCTCTCAAAATAATAATCATCGGGAAATGTCTGTAACCGTGCAGCCTCCCTAGGCGTGATTGAGCGGTTCTGCTTTTTATCTGGGTGGATATAGTAGTGCCCATCCTTCGCGATATGCGCGACAATAGCGTGGGAAAACGGCAGATCGGAAGCGACTACCTTAAACCTGTCCAGAAATGAATTCCGGTTGCGGTGGGTTTTCAGCCGATCTGGCAGTGCGTTGTAATCCAACCGCATCTTCTCCCTGTTCCATAGATCCACCGCGATCCGATATATCTCCAGATCCTGTTTGTTATTGTACCTTGCCTGATGCCAAGTGACCGGAATCTCATCATTCCGGATGCCTGCTTCATGCTGCCATGATCCATGATATGCTCTGATGCAGCACGGCCCCGTACTGCCTTCACCCGCACCAATTACGGGAAGATCACAGAATGCCTCCCGGACTTCTACGCCGGGGGTCCACTTGTCAGGCTGCGGATAAAATCCGGTGGTTCTGCCCCTTCTTCCGACAAGAATGATCCTTTTTCGCCTCTGCAGAACACCGTAATCCTCCGCCGACAGCGTCATGTATTCGGTTTCATAGCCGCATTTGAAAAAGAGATTCCGCATGGAATCAAAATAGAGATCGCCAATTTCATTTCTGGCAGAAAGAAGACCAGTGACATTCTCGAAGATGAAATATGACGGCTTGTACCGCTTCAAAAATTCAGCGTAGTAAATATACAGGCGATTCCGCTTGTCGCCCTTCATCCTGTTACGGTCTCGGGACCGGCCGGCGATCGAATAGCTCTGACAGGGAGGCCCGCCTACAATCAGATCGAGCCTCCTGTTTTCCAGCAAAGCGTCAATCTGCCGGAAGATATCCGGCAGCGTTCCCGCACCAATCTCACCGTTAATGACCGAGCCGACCACCTGCCCGGGAACCTGTTCAAAAAACACGGGACGACTCAGGCTGCCGTTCAGATAATCCGCATACCGTCCGATTCGTCCACGGGCCTTGAGCCAATGATAAGCCATGCGCGTACGGAGGGTGAAGCACGCCGCCCTATCCGATTCAACATGCGCGATCGGCTTAAATCCAGCCTGTATGAAACCTTCGGACAGCCCCCCGGCCCCAGCGAAAAGGTCCAGAAAGTTCAGCTTCCGGTTCATGCCACGACTTCTGTTTTCCATCCTTGGTGTTTTGCCAACTGGGGAGGCGAACCAGCCGCACAATCTCATCTTTGTCTATGACGAGCCGCTCGGCCGCTATCGGCATTTTTTTATTTTTCACCGCAACGAACTGTTCTGTCGGGGTCGCCTCGGTCTGTCCATCCACGGGTTTGACCGGTCTATCGGTCTGCACTGCCTCCTTGGCAAACCCTTTTCAAGATATACCTCCGAAAACGGAAATGCCACCCACAAATTCCACGGCTCCGCCCGGGTCATGCCCTCTGCACCACCCCTTCACGCCGCGGTATTAAAATTTATAACTGAAATCATCCCCAACCGCTTCCTTGATTTTTATCTCCACAAGGCAATAGAAATAGCGACCCACATCCTGTGTTTCGGCACTGCGGTCCCGCGGTTCTACCTCAAGCGTATAGATGAAGCCCGGGACATGCGTAAAGTTCTCTGTTTTCTTATAAAAATTCGTGCGGCGTCTACTCGTTTCTTTGCATGAGGCATTGCTGCTCGATGAAGCCCTAGCACGTCATTCTCTGAGGCACGATCACAATGACCTCATTGAGGGAAGGGGAAACCGGGTCCGAGGCGCATCTGATCCGCGCCTTTTGTTTCAGCACCCTAGTCTTCGCGGCCTCCCAGTCGAGTATCTGATCCTGCCTTCCCCCGAATTTTCCCTCCCCACCAGGTTACGCCTCCCCATCAAGGGTGTCTATACACCCATGAGGACGCCCGTTTATATCATTGCCGCCCTGCTGACGCTTTCCATCGCCGCGCCCGCCGCCGGACAGATGGTCGCCGACACCACATTCAGCTGGCAGGGATACCGCAACGTTTCGACCTGCCGCGTGCGCATCTACCGCTCGGCCCCAAAGGCCGCACGCCCCATGACCGTAGTTCTCGACGAGCTCGCCGAGAACCGGGGCCGGTCCACACTCGACGATGCGCCGCACCTTGCAGAAATGCTGTCGCGGAGCTTCCCCGTACGGCCGGACTCGGCCTTCTGGATTTTCCGCTGGGGATCGTTCAGTTTCGCCGGGGCCACGCCGGGAAAAAAGGAAATCTACCTCCGCGCCACGTTCCGCCGAGGCAAAAACGGAGCGCTGGGATCGCCCTCCTGGCGCCTGATCGACCGGGCCACCGTACGCGAGTACACGGACCGGGCTTATCGATGAAAGTGACCACGTAAACACGTAAAGAGGCCCTCACGGCCCCAGCCGATCCACATGCCACGCGCCCGCCTCGTCGAGGCGGTACGCCAGGCGGTCATGCAGACGATTCGGGCGGCCTTGCCAGAACTCCAGCGCGCGAGGCCGCAGAAGATACCCGCCCCACTCTTCGGGGCAGGGCACATCGCGCCCTTCGTACTTCTTCCGCAACGCTTCCACGGCGGCCAGCAGCGTAGCGCGGTCCGCAAGAGAACGACTCTGCGCGGAAGCCGCCGCCGCCAACTGACTCTCCCGCGGCCTCGATGCGAAATAAGCCTCCGAAGTAGCCCGATCCGTCCGTTCCGTCCGCCCCTCGACACGTACCTGCCGATCCATTTCGTCCCACCAGAACGTCAACGACGCCCACGGATTCGCCTCCAGATCGCGCGCCTTGCGGCTACCGTAATTCGTGTAGAAGACAAAGCCCTTCGGGTCATACCCTTTCAGAAGGACAATCCGCCCGGAAGGACGACCCCGGGCATCGACCGTGCCGAGCGACATCGCGTTCGGATCGCGGCTCCTGGCGTGCGCGGCTTGCACCGCCTCCTTGAACCATGCCCCGAACAACGCCATCGGATCGTTACCGACCGCATCGAAGCTGTCCCCGCGATATTCGCGTCTCAGCCCGCTTATATCCATTTTCCCGAATTTGGGGATAGTCTGATCAATTCTACTTCGATCAGCGCTTCATGTTCGTGCGTACAGGACATCATGACGATGTCGTTGAAATCAGCGGAAAACGCTGCGATTCGGGGCATGGCGGACAGGAAGCCCCCTTCGAAGCCCCTGAACTTTACAGAATTAATCAGAGTATTCCCTTGTATGGTTGGGCGTACAAACCCGGATCCCTATTCGCCCCGAACGTTAAACGACCGGTAGGGAAATAGGAGCCCGAACCGTTTGCAATATGCACAAATGTATGCGCGCCTCGACACGAAGAGCGCCCGCGCCCGTTTTCCCCGGTCATTCTGCGCACCGTATCCGCTACGCACTTCGATAGTGCATATTACGCCCGATGCGTCTTCCCTATTTTCTGGCACGCCGCTTCGTCGCGGGAGAATCATTCCAAGAAGCGCTCCCCGTTATTCGCGCCCTGAACAGCAAGGGTCTGAGCGTCACCCTCGACCTGCTGGGCGAGCACGTCACAAAACATAAGGTAGCCGAGACGAGCCGGGACGCCTACATACGCCTCGTGCGCATCATTGCCGAGGAACGGGCCCGGCGCGCCATGCAGGCCGGCATATCCATCAAACTCTCGATGATCGGCCAGAAAATCGACGAAGACTACTGCCTGAAAAACCTGCACATGCTGCTTGCGGCGGCACAAGAATGCAATGTGTTCGTCCGTCTCGACATGGAAGGCAGCGACGCCACAGCGTCCACCATATCTCTCTTCGAGAAAACCTTCCCCGAGTACCCCGATCATGTGGGGATCGTGCTGCAAGCGTACCTGAAGCGCACGGAACGCGATGTGGAACGCATGTGCGCGCTGAAAGCGCAGGTCCGGCTGTGCAAGGGCGCCTACAGGGAACCTTCGGAAATCGCCTGGCAGAATATGGACGTCATCCGCGAGCGCTTCATGGCCTGCGCGCAGGAACTCATCGCGCACGGGCGGTATCCCGGCATCGCTACGCACGACGACAAGCTGATTTCCGCCACGAAAATCTTTGTCGCGAATCGCGGCATAGACCGGGACCGGTTCGAATTCCAGATGCTCTACGGCATACGCCCGCAGACCCAGGAACAGATCGTACGCGAGGGGTACGGCATGAGGGTCTACGTACCCTTCGGTACGCAATGGGCGCCGTATTTCGCCCGACGGCTGCGCGAACGGAAAGAAAACGTGTGGTTCGTGCTGCGGAATCTTGTCCGCACATAGCAATGCGGGATGCCCCGGTGCGCCTGCCCGCTTCGCCGGTCCCGATCAGCGGACCCGTAGCCGCTGCCCCGACCTGACCGTGTTGGACGTCAACCCGTTCATGGCCCTGATCCGGTCGATGCGCACACCGTATTGCCGGGAAATGGTCCAAAGGCTTTCGCCCCGCGTCACGGTGTGATACACCGGTCCTTCCGCGCCGCCTCCCGGCGAGGCGGCCTCTCCGAGCGACCCGTTTCCGCCACCCGAGGCATCGCCCGGCGCATCCCCGGAAAGTCCGGACGCTTCTGCAAGACCGGCCGGCTTCTCCTCCGTCGAGGTGAGTTCGTTCGAGACGGATACCACGCCCGGTATGCGCGCCGCCACCTCGGCAGCATGCGCGCGCTGCGCCCAGGTATCCACATGACCGCGCAGGATAACGTGCCCGGCTACCGCTTCCGGGTCGAACCGGTGCGCCCGCAGATCGCGCGTATCCACGAGCGCCAGGCGCACCTTTGCGACGAGCGAAGCATCGCTGATTTTCCCGGAAACCGACCGGCTATCGTCCGCATAACGGTCTGCCGAAGTCACTTCCGCAGCGCCGTCGGCGCTCGCACCCATCGTCGTTCCGGGCGTCTCGCCTGCGCCGGCAGTCTCTTCGACGCCGCTCATCGGCGCAATTGCCTCTTCCTCAGGCGACGACCCGCTTGTACAGCCGAACGACAGCAACAAGCCGCAGCACAGCACACGCAGGGCGAACCCTCCCGGCGCTATCCAATGTGCTCGTGCCCGGAAAATCTTACGCATGCTTCTACCCGTCTCCGGAAGTCTCGGCATGTTCCGCAAACCAGCGTTCCGCATCGATGGCCGCCATACACCCCGTGCCGGCGGCCGTGACCGCCTGCCGGTATACATGATCCTGCGCATCGCCGCATGCGAACACGCCGGGGATATTCGTATACGTGGATTTGCCCTCCGTCAGGATATATCCCTGGGAATCCATATCGAGCCACCCCTTGAACACCTGCGTGTTGGGCGTATGCCCGATGGCCACGAAAAATCCGCCCACCGCCAGTTCGGAAACAGCGTCCGTTTCCCTGTTGCGCAGGGCAAGGCCTGTCACCTCGTCATCGCCCAGCACATCTTCCACCACCGTGTTCCAGACAAGCTCGATCTTCTCGTTTGCGAACGCCCGGTCCTGCATGATTTTCGAGGCGCGCAGGTTGTCCCGGCGATGAATAATGTACACCTTCGACGCAAAGCGGGTCAGAAACAGGGCTTCTTCCATGGCGGAGTCGCCGCCCCCTGCGACGGCCACCGCCACATTGCGAAAAAACGCACCGTCACAGGTCGCGCAGGACGACACGCCGCGCCCCAGCAGGCGCTTCTCGTTCTCGAGGCCCAGATATCGCGCGGAAGCTCCGGTAGATACGATCACCGTTTCCGCCAGTATGGGCGTTTCGCCGTCCACGAGCAACCGGAACGGACGCTGCGAAAAATCCACTGCGTTCACCGTGCCGTAACGAAGATCGGCGCCGAACCGGGCGGCCTGCCCGTCGAACAGTTGCATCATGTCGGGCCCCAGTACGCCCTCGGGGAATCCCGGATAATTTTCCACGTCCGTTGTGGTCATCAACTGACCGCCGGGCTCGGGTCCCTGAAACACGACCGGTTCGAGATTCGCGCGGGCCGCATACAGGGCCGCAGTCAGTCCGGCAGGTCCCGTTCCGACAATAACCACGTTCCGGCATTCCGCCCCGGAGAAATCGATTCCGTCGAAAGCGGACATATCCGGTGCGGCGCGCTCGGTCATGAGAAGAAGGCGATCGGGGCGATCAGGAAAAAGAAGGGCGAAAAACCGTCAGACCGTTTGCGCAACCAGCGCATCAAGCCGGTCAACCAAGTCCTTTTTGGGAGAAACCCCTACCAGCTGATCCGCAACCTGCCCGTCCTTGAAAAACAGCAGGGTCGGAATCGACCGGATGCCGTACTGCATCGGCGTTTCCGTATTGTGATCGACATCCATCTTGACCACCTTCGCGCGTCCGGCGAATTCCCCGGCCAGCTCCTCGACCACCGGTGCAATCATACGGCACGGCCCGCACCAGGCGGCCCAGAAGTCCACAAGCACCGGCACGTCGGAATCGAGTACTTCCTCCTTGAAACTGCTGTCCGTAACCGCCAGCGGATTATTCGTATCCATGTTGTTTCTCCAGAAATTGAGGCGAAATAAAGGATTGTTTTTCCTAAGTGTAATGCCGGGAGGCGCGTTCACAGCATACAACAAAAAAGGAGCATGTTGGTTTCCCTGCCTCGCCGCTGCGCCTACCGGTTCATATAACCGGGAATGGCGTGGTCGTACGGACGGCGAAGGTCTTCTGCGGGCAGGTCGATAATCGGCTCGCCGTCCAGAAGAATCGTCAGATTGCCGGCGCGCACAACGCCCAGCCTCGTAAGGCGAACGGGAGCCGTCCCGACGGCATGTTCGATCTCGACGGTTCTTTCCGCGGACGCACTGAACACGATGCGGGATTGCGCCTCGCCGAACAATACCGCGTCCCGTCTCATCCCCGGCGCGGCCAGATCGATCTCCGCGCCAGAAGCTTCCGCATGAAGCACGCACTCGGCCAGCGCCACGGCCAGTCCCCCGTCGGAGACATCGTGCGCGCTGCGCGCCAGACCCGCCTTGACAAGACGCAGCATCGCCTCCTGCACCGCCGCTTCTTCATCCAGCAGCATATACGGAGCGCCGCCGCGCACCAGCCCGTGCCGGCGCATCAGATACTCGGAACCGTTGATGTCCTCCCGGTGCGCCCAGCCTGCAGGACTAAGCAGATACACCACATCGCCCGCCTCCCGGAACGGCACGGTAACGACACCGGTCTCGATATCCTCCACGATACCCAGCATACCAATCGTCGGGGTGGGGTAAACGGCCCCTTCCGGATTTTCGTTATAGAAGGACACGTTGCCGCCTGTCACCGGCGTGTCGAAGGTCCGGCAGGCGTCGCCCATGCCGCCGAGCGCTTCCGTAAAGGTCCAGTAGACCTCCGGCTTGTACGGATTGCCGAAATTAAGACAGTTCGTGATAGCCACCGGCTTGCCTCCGGCGCACACCACGTTCCGGGCCGCCTCCGCCACGGCAATGCGCCCGCCCTGGCGCGGGTCGAGATACACATACCGTCCGTTGCAGTCGGTCTTGACGGCCAGTCCCTTGTTTGTGCCCTTGATGCGCACCACCGCGGCGTCGCTCGGCCCCGGGCCTGCCAGTGTGTTCGTCCGCACCATCGTATCGTACTGCTCGAACACCCAGCGTTTCGAGGCGATATTCGGAGAGGCGAGCAGGTCGAGCAGCACCGCGCCGGCGTCGGTCGGCGACACATCGGGCACATCGGCGAGGTCCAGCGCAATATCGTCGAGTCGGGCCGGGCGGCGCGTTTCCCGGAGATACACGGGCGCGCCGCCTCCCAGCACGAGATGATCGGCTTCCACATCCGCAACCAGCGCGCCGCGCCAGAAAATCTTTACGCGGGGTTCGGCAATGACCTCTCCTATACATTCCGCATGCAGGTCCCATTTGCGGAAAATGGCCTCGATCTCATCCTCCCGGCCTTGTTCGCACACAAGCAGCATGCGCTCCTGGCTCTCCGAAAGCATGATTTCGTAGGGGGTCATCCCCTCTTCGCGCTGCGGCACCCTGTCTACATGGACAATCATGCCGCACCCGCCTTTCGCGCTCATTTCACAGGAGGAACAGGTCAGCCCGGCGGCCCCCATATCCTGAATGCCTACGATCGCGCCACTGGCGATGGCCTCCAGCGTGGCCTCCAGCAAAAGTTTCTCGGTGAACGGATCGCCCACCTGCACGCTGGGGCGCTTCGCCTCGCTCCCCTCCGAAATCTCCTCGGAGGCGAAGGTGGCGCCATGGATGCCGTCCCGTCCGGTCGAAGACCCTACGATATACACCGGATTCCCCACACCCTCGGCAATGGCCGAGGCGGTTTGTCCGATTTTCGCGACCCCCACGCTCATGGCGTTGACAAGGGGATTGCCTTCATAGGACGGATCGAAATACACCTCGCCGGCCACGGTGGGCACGCCGAAGGAATTGCCGTAATCCCCGATTCCGCGCACCACCCCGTCGAAGAGATAGCGCACGCGGGGGTTGTCCAGCGCACCGAACCGGAGCGAATTGAGCGAACAGATGGGCCGGGCGCCCATCGTGAAGATGTCGCGCTGAATACCGCCCACGCCGGTGGCGGCCCCCTGGTAGGGCTCCACCGCCGACGGGTGATTGTGCGATTCGATTTTGAACGCGACCGCAAGACCGTCCCCGATATCGACGAGACCGGCGTTTTCCTCCCCGGCTTCCGCAAGAAGCGCTTCGCCCTCGCGAGGCAGCGTCTTCAGCAGAGCAATGGAGTTCTTGTAGGAACAGTGTTCACTCCACATGACGGAATAAATACCCAACTCGACGAAAGTCGGCGTACGACCGAGTTTATCGAGAATCCATCCGTATTCCTCGTCCGTCAATCCATGATCCCGGGCCATTTCTATGGTGACTTCCGGGGTTGCGTCCGGCTGATCCGGCCTTGTTTCCGCCATGCCTGCGTGAATGGGTAAAATACGTCTCTGCTATGCCCGTAGAAATATAGCCCGCAGGCAACCGGTTTCATATGGAGAAATCGTTACTTCAACGTAATATCAGGATACGCTGCTTCGTCATACCTTGCCAGCGCACGCCTTTCAGCCTCTGAGCTTCGCGGACGTAATCGGAGTATTCCATGCATTATTCATTATTTCCCGATTCCGTGGTATACTGGAATGCGAACAGGCCCCGAAGCAACCCGGCAAGCCCATGCTGAAGATTATCCCGAATATCCCGGTGACAGACCTCGAACGCTCCGTCGAGTTTTACCTGGATGTCCTCGGCTTCGAGATGGTCAACATACGAGGACGCGGCGAAATGGCGCGGGCGCATCTGCGCAGAGGCGGGGCGGAGATTATTTTCCGTTCCTGCGACCCGGAGGCGCCGCTCCCGTTTCCCGACCCGTTCCTGACGAATCAGCTCATTCTGCACATTCAGGTGAACGACATCCTCGCCTTGTACGACCGTATCAAGGAAAGCCGGGTGGAGGTAGTGCAGGGGCTCGAGCCCACGCTGTTCGGGGCTGCCCAATTCATGATTCGCGACATCGACGGGCGCATCATTTCCTTCGACCAACCGGGCAAAGTGCAGGGATAGGCCCTGCCGGGGATACACACCGGAAAAGAACATGAACGGGCGGATGCGCTATGGCGCGGATTTCCCCCCGCTACCCGATGTGCATCTGCAATTCCTCGCGACGGTGCTTCTGGCGCAGCTTGCGCAGCGCTTTTTCCTTGATCTGACGAACGCGCTCGCGGGTCAGGTCGAAACGCTGGCCTATCTCTTCGAGCGTCAGGGGATGCTCGCGCCCGATCCCGAAATAAAGGCGGGTGATCTCCGCTTCACGTTCCTGCAACAGACCCAGCGCACATTCGATATCGATTTTGATGGACTCTTCCAGAAGGGTTTCGTCCGGGGAAATGTCTTCGTCGTCAGAAAATATATCCAGTAAACTATTGTCGTCGTCTTCATTGAACGGGGCGTCCATCGAGAGGTGGCGCCCTGTATGCTGCATGGCCTCGCGAACCTTGTTGACGTCGATCTCGAGCTCCTCGGCCAATTCCTCGATGTTGGGCGCTCGTTCGTGCTCCTGCGAAAGCCGGGCGCTGGTCTTGCGAATCTTCGAGATCGTGCCGATGCGGTTCAGCGGCAATCGAACTACGCGGCTTTGTTCGGCCAGGGCCTGCAAAATGGCCTGGCGAATCCACCAGACAGCATAGGAGATAAACTTGAATCCGCGGGTCTCGTCGAACCGCTGGGCCGCCTTGATGAGCCCGTAATTGCCTTCGTTGATCAGGTCGGCGAGGGACAATCCCTGTCCCTGATATTTTTTGGCCACGGAGACGACGAAGCGCAGATTCGCACGGGTCAGTTTGTGCAATGCTTCCTGATCTCCGCCATGGATGCGCTGGGCCAGATATACCTCTTCATCCGGTTCAAGAAGCGGGATGCGACCAATCTCCTGAAGATACTGGTCCAGCATCCGCTGCTGACGAGGGACATACATAGGTCAAGCTGGGGTTGTAGCGGTAATGCGGTATGGTTTGCCGTTTACTTGAAAAAACCTGGACGAAGCGCCCTCTACGCCACAAGACCGGAAAAGCACTGGCCTCCCTGGCGCCATATCGTATCGAGTCGGTTACAATTCATGCCCGCAAACAAAGAAAGTTCCGGATATTCCCCGATTTCGACACGAAAGGCGCGTTCGTTACAAGATGCGCATAGCATTGAATACAGAAATCCTACCGGCGTTCCCCGGCATGGGTTTCCGAAGAATTAAGCAAGGCAATTACGGCGTCGGCGATCTCGCGATCCTCGCACATGCGCGGCACCTTGGTTTGGCCGCTCACCTTCTCCCGCGTTTCCCGGAGCCACGCATGAAACGTTCCGGGAGGCAACGCCACCACCTCGGGCGGCTCGAACGCGTGCGCCTCGCGGCGAATCAGGTAATGCCGGTTATGCTCGTTGAGGTAGTCGTCTATTGCGTGCGAAAAACGATCCATGCTGTCCGGCGGTCGTTCGAACTCCACCAGCCACTGGTGAGACGGGGGGCGATCGGTTTTCGGGGGATTCGGAGCAATATGGAAATCGCGCACCCGCGCACCCGTACGCTCGCAGGCAACGTGCAACGCATGGCGCGCTTCCTCGCCGAAAACGGCCTCTCCGTACTTGTCTATCATCTCGTTCGTGCGCCCCGCCACAAAGATTTTATGCGGAGAGGTCTCCGTGAAGCGCACGATGTCCCCGACGGGGTACGCCCAGAGTCCGCTGCATGTGGAAACGAAAAGGCCGTACCGTACATCGGTTTCCACTTCGCCGATCGTATATCGACGCGGATTCGGATCGTTGATCTCGTCCATCCGGACAAATTCGAAGAACACCCCGTTGTTGAGGTGCAGGAGCATGGCCGGATCGCTCGCATCGTCCTGAAAGGAGAAAAATCCTTCCGAAGCGCCATACACCTCCAGAAAATGCATTTTCGTCGAGGCGATTTTATCCCGGAGTAATTCCCGGTAGGAACTCAGCGCCACGCCCCCTGCAATGAATAACTGCAACCGGGGCCATACGTCGGCAACCGTTCTGGCGTCGGAACCGAACCGCTCCCGATGCTGCCGGATGAGTTCGTCGAAAAAAACCATGGACCATGATGGAACCATCGCCAGGCACCGCACATCCATCCCTGCAGTCCGCCGGGCGATTACGCGCAATTTTTCTTCCCAACTCGGGAGAAAGGCTACCTTGTTCGGGACAGCCTGAAAAATATGCCGGTACAAAAAAGGCACATGTTCCGCCTGAAGCCCACTGACCTCTCCAATCTTCGTGCCAGGATAGGCCGGATCCTCTTCAATGCGACCGGGCATCATAACATGCTTGCCCAGCAAGTACCCGACATTGCCCGTCCGGGTTAGATACGTCACCCCGACAGAAAGCGTGAAGCGGCGATTCGCAGCAAGCATTTCCATACTCACCGGGATGATCTTCCCGGTGGACGTCGTCCCGCTCGATACCGCGAAATGCCCGAACGCGCCGGGCCATATAACATCTCGCGCTCCGTCCCGGATACGACGTATGTCCTCCTCGAAGTCGCTGTAGGTATGGAGCGGAACGCGGGCCTGATACGCTGCAACCACATCCCGGGCGAGGGCGATCTCGCCGAATCCGTACCGGCGACCCCACTCCGTACCGGCGGCCTGCTGCAAGAGGCCTCGCAACAGGGTGTGCTGCACATCTACCGGATTCTTTAAAAACCCTTCCACGTTAGCGAGCGTTCGTAAGGAAAACCGGGCCGCCCGTTTTTCAGCGGCATTGTGAGAACGGTCCGAATCGGCACCGTTTGCGCCGAAAAAAGTAAACATCCTTAAGACTAACGTCCGAGACAGGTCTTTAATGTTCGAGATACACCCCGCAAAAACGATAGCCGATCCCGATGCGTTCCTTGTGCGCGTACGCGGGCATACGCTGGATTGCACGTCAGGGATGGCCTCCGGGACGCATGTCATGGGCATTCTGAACGTAACCCCGGATTCGTTTTCGGACGGCGGAGCATACGCCTCCGTACCGGCGGCCTTGCGCCGCGTCGAGGAAATGCTCGACGAAGGCGCTTCGCTCATCGACATAGGAGGAGAATCGTCCCGTCCGCGCGGCACTGTGTATGGCGAAGGGGCCTCCGCCGTTCCAATCCGCGAAGAAATAAATCGGGTGCTTCCGGTCGTGGAAGCCGTGGTCGATCGCTTTCCCGAAGCTATTTTGTCCATCGACACCTGGAAGCCGGAGGTAGCGGAGGCAGCGCTCGCAGCGGGAGCGCACATCGTCAACGATGTCACCGGACTTCGATATACCGAGGAAACGGCAACCGTAGCAGCCGGGTACAATGCCCCGCTTGTCATCATGCACTCGATCGGCAAACCGGGAGCTATGCCGGCCCGGCACGAGTATGCGGATGTCGTGCGCGAAGTCACGGCTTCGCTGGCGGCGAGCGTAGAACGGGCGGAAGCGGCGGGGGTACGGCACATTGTGGTCGATCCCGGTTTCGGTTTCGGGAAACGCCACGAAGAAAACCTGCAACTGCTTGGTGCGGTGGGAGATATATTGGAACTGGGACGCCCGGTCATGATCGGCGTATCGCGGAAAAGCACCATTGGGGCAATGCTCGGCACGCCCGACAATCCTGCCCCCGTCGGGGAGCGGCTTTTCGGGTCCCTGGGCGCCACGGCGATCGGGGTCCTGCGCGGCGCCTCCATCGTACGTACCCATGACGTACGCCCCACTGTGGAATTGCTCAGGAGCATGCACGCTGCCCTGTATGCACAGGATACGCTGATCAAAACCGGAATACGATAAACATTGTGCAGATAACCGACTGGATCATACCGCTCCGCATCGTCGATTTCGTCGAAATCGCAGCGGTGTCGTACATCCTGTACAAGCTCTACCGGTTCATGCGGGGTACGATCGCCTTGCAGATATTGATCGGGCTCATTGCGCTGTACGTCGTACAGGTGATCGTGACAGCGGTAGATATGACGATGCTTCCGGCCCTCTTCTCGTCGATTGGCGAGGTGGCCGTGCTGGCTGTCATTATTCTGTTTCAGCCGGAAATACGGCGCGTACTGCTCTTGCTGGGACGTAATCCGCTGATAAGGCGCTTCCTCCGTTCGCCCGCACAGGAAAGAACGATACTGGAAGTCATTGCCGCCGTAGAACAAATGAGCAAGGAGCATGTGGGTGCATTGATCGCATTCGAACGCTCCTCGGGTCTTCGGAACTACACCGAAACGGGCATCGGCATCGAAGGGAGTATCTCGCGCGACTTACTGGTCACGATCTTTCAGGGGCAAAATCCTCTCCATGACGGCGCCGTCGTCATAAGCGGTCACCGCGTGGAAGCCGCCCGGTGCATCCTGCCGGTTTCGAGCAACATAAAACCGGGCACGCCCATGGGGCTGCGCCACCGGGCAGCCATTGGCCTCTCCGAACAGACAGATGCGTTTGTCATCGTCGTTTCCGAGGAAACGGGCGCCATTTCCGTATCGGTGGATGGCGAATTGCAACAAAACCTGTCCGCCAACGACCTGCGGACAAGCCTCACCGAAGCGTTTACCCGGAGCCCCGACCATGAACCAGCCCCTGTCGAGACGTAATCATGCTACGTGACGGCGTATTCGACCGGCGACGGCAGCGGCTTGTAGATCAGATGCGGGAGAACGGCATCACCGACGAACGCGTGCTGGCCGCCATTGGCTCGGTGCATCGGCACCAGTTCGTAGAAGGGGCGTTCAGGCCGCGCGCCTACGAAGACGAGGCGCTGCCGATCGGCATGAAGCAAACGATATCGCAGCCCTTTACGGTGGCGTACCAGACCATGCTGCTGAATCCGCATCCGGGGGATCGGATTCTCGAAGTCGGCACCGGAAGCGGGTATCAGGCGGCCGTACTCTGTGAAATGGGCGCCCGCGTATTTTCCATCGAGCGTCACAAGCCGCTGCTGGCGCGTACGCGCGGCATTCTTGAATCGCTCGGGTACCGGGTTGCGGTCAGATCCGGCGACGGCACCCTCGGGTGGACGTCCCAGGCGCCTTTCGATGGCATCGTTGTCACTGCCGGCGCATCGGAAGCGCCGGAAGCACTCCTCCGACAACTTCGCATCGAAGGAGAAGACGACAAGCCGGCCGGTCGGCTGGTAATACCTGTCGGCAACCGCCGCGCGCAGACCATGAATCTGTACAGGCGTCTCGGCGAAGACAATTACGAGCGGACGGCCAGCAGAAATTTCAAGTTCGTCCCGCTGATCGGGCAGCAGGGGGGATTGTAGGGACTACTCGACGATGGTGCACATGCCGGTGTCGAAGGCCTGCCGAAGCGCCTCCGTGGCTTCCCCGCGAAGGGCCTCCGCACTGGCATTGCCCTCGTGCAGCAAGGCAATACCTATGCTCACCCCATCTTCCAGCAACCCGGAATAACTGAGCATATCCTGCTGAAACCGGATCGCCCACTGCTCTACGGCTACAGCCTCTTCCCTGAAAAACACGCCGAACATAAGTTCGCCGAACCGCTCGACGCGAGCGCCCTGAACGGTCTCTCGCAACCTCTGCACCAACAGGCTCTCGGCTTGCATGACCACCCGCTTGCCCCCTTCGTCGGCGACCTCCTCGGCGCGATTCAGGTAAACGAGAGCCAGCGCAAGGGGCGTGTCCTGATCACGCGCCTGCCATATCTCTTCGTCGACGATTTCGCTACGCGGACGAACGTCTTCTTTCGATTCCTGCAACAATTCGTCGCATATCCCCATCTCGAGAATGTTGCCCAGGAGATGAGCAAAATGCGTGGACAGTAATTGTTTTTCTTCGGAATCGAGTATGTGCTCGCGCATCGCATCGGCAAGCAGCACGTATTGGGCCAACGACGAAGGAACCGGAACGGGTAAAAGAACCACTTCCTTGACCACAACCCGTTGCCGATAATACCCGCACACATTCCCTGAAAGCTGGTCTTCGGATGCACGGAGCACATGCAGCCCCGGCCGCCGATGCTCCCATGGCAAAAGAGGTGTTTTCGATACGAAAAGACCGTTACCGCGGGCGTTGCCGTTGAGGCTGACAATAGCCTCGATATGATATTGCGGCGCTCTTTTCGGCTGCCTCAACAAGCAAACCGTATTGGCCTGGGCAATGGCGCGGTATGCCTGTAAATAGGGAAGAAGTACTTCGCGCAGCGATTTATGGACCGACTCGTTGATGGATATCCGAACGCTTTGCGACTGTTCCTGAATAGAAAAATCCAGGGTGCCCTGTACGGGTACGGTAATGCGGGCGCCGTTCGTCTCCGCGGAGCCGTTCGTCCCGGACGCCGACGACCCGTTTTCCGAAACGATCTCCGCTGGAGAACCTGCTTCATGCTCTCCGGATCCGTTGGCCGAACCTTTCGGGCGAATATCAAGAATGCCGAGCGAAGCAAGATCCTTTTGCTTGTCCTCCTCCCCTTCCTCTTCCCTCTCCAGGGCGTCGGATGCAATATCGGGCGGGGGTTCCGGATTCGCCGTATACCTTTTACGCCGCTGGCGCCGACGCACGAAATGAACGATCGCCATGACCAGGACGATGCCCAGCGAAGCACCTGCCGCTACGAACAGAAGAGGTTGCTCAACCACTAAGGCCAGTACGGCGGCCACCACCGCCGCAATGGCAAAAAGAATGCGAAACATATCCTGTCATATACTGCCAGTGAACAGGGGGATGAAAACGAGGCAGATATGGCACCGTATTGGGTGGATACAGAATGCCATGAGTAATATACAGAACGATACAGATAATTTCAACAAGTCTTTAAGGTCCTTCAGTTGCTTACGCAATACCTCCAAAATGCTGTCCGGATCGGTTTTTAACCTGAGAATGACGCCGCTCGCCTGCTAATGCAATGCTATGTTGCCTATCACCTTGCGAAATGCAAACCGGGAACCAATCCATCCAAGCACAATGCCACATGCCGTCAAGCCACCGAACGCGAAAAGGAAAAAAGTATTTGACAACGTGCTCGTTTGCGGAAGATAATCCTGAGCCAGCACATGCAACCCCCAGACTACAAGAGCGGCAAGAAGTCCGGACACGATACCTTGCACCACGCCTTCCACAACAAACGGCCGGCGAATAAAGCGCTCCGTGGCGCCGACGAGTTTCATGGTGCGAATGAGCAGACGACGCGCATACATGGTGAGGCGAATCGTGTTGGCGACCAGAAATATGGAGGTCAGTACGACAATACCCCCGATCACCATACCGAGCATGGCCAATAGACGTAAATTTTCCTGTACTTTAGCGAGCAGAACGCGATTAAAAATCACTTCGTCCACATGATCCCACGAACCGAACTCTTCGGTAAGCGCCGCAAGACTATCCGGATGCACATACGCGGGTAACACGCGAACCTTGATGGAGGCCGGAAGAAAAGGCGTATCCAGAAATACATCGGCCCCTTCTCCGAATTCTTCCCGGAAAATCATCCGGGCGTCGCTTTGGGACACAAATTCCGTCTCGGCGACGCCCCGCATGCCGTCGACCTGCAGGTGTATGGCGGCAACTACAGCGTCCTCCGCAGTTTCTTTCAGAAAAATCTCCAACTCGCCGACGCGTTGACGCAACCAGGTCGATACTTGCTGCGCCTCGTAGGCGAGCAACCCGAACAAGCCGATCATTGTCAGCGCTACCGTCATTGCGCTGATTGAAGTAAACGCTGAAACCCTGGCCCGGCGGAATCCGGCCAGTCCCTCTCGAATGCTGTACGGTATCCGCATTATTCTTGCGTTTTTCCCCTCCTGTACGACCCCAGTACCTTGAGGTACGATGCAATTTCCCGGAGATGATCCAGCGCCAGTTCCACAGGCTTGTCCGACGCAGCGCCGAGCACATCCAGGTAGAAACGATAATTCCCGGGACTCCCTACAAGAGGGCGGCTTTCTATCTTGAACAGGTCAAGTTCCCTGAGCGCAAACACGGCAAGGCTCTTGAAAAGCGCCCCTGGGACATTGGTCCGCATCGAAAACACGATGGATGTTTTCCAGTCCTTCCGGATGTCAGGACCCGGCGGCGGCATTTCCTGTTCAGGCGAAAGCAGCAGGAACCGCGTATAATTCTGATGATTGCTTTCGATGCCTGCTTCGAGAATGTCGAGCCCGTACACAGTTGCTGCGCGCGCACTCCCGATAGCGGCTTCATTCGGACCGCCGTCCCGGGCAAGTTCCCGTACGGCGCCCGCTGTGTCGTATGCGGCGACCACCTCGGCGGACGACAGATGCATCCGGAGAAAACGCTGGCACTGACCAAGCGCTTGCGGATGGGAACGCACCACGCGAATATCCCCAAGGGAAGTGCCCGGAAAACCGATCAGGTTGTGCCGGATCCGCAGCTGCAACTCACCGATAATCGACATGTCGCCCGTGCGCAGCAGGTCGTAACACGCATGTACGCTACCGAACAGCGAGTTTTCGATGGGAATGACCGCCTGATCGACTGCTCCGCTCCCGAGCGCCTCGAACACCTTTTCGAAGGACGGCAAGGGAACCCCTTCGGCGCCCGGAAGAAAGGACCGCAACGCTTCCTCGCTGAAAGCGCCCGTTTCTCCCTGAAAAGCAATCCGTATGGCGGGGGATGACTGCATCACATGCGCTCCGGTCTGGAGATTCCGAGTACGTGCAAACCGTTTGCGAGTACGATCCGCGCAGCGCGCGCCAACTGCATGCGGGCAGCCGCCAGATCGTTTTCCTCCCCGATAATACGGCAGTGTCCATAGAACTGCGTAAAAGCAACGGCCACCTCGCGTAAAAAATTAGCCACCTGGTGCGGCTCGCGCATTGCTGCGGCATACTCAAGGACCTCCGGCAGCCGCAACAGCGCCTTCATCAGCGCAATCTCGGCGGGATGCCCAAGCAACGACAAGTCGGCGCCGGCATCGTCGCGAAAACCCGTTTCTTCCGCTTTGCGGAGAATGGAGCAAATGCGCGCATGCGCATATTGCAGATAAAACACCGGGTTTTTCTCGCTGGCTTCCTTCGCCAGGTCCAGATCGAATTCGAGATGGGCATTGGGCGACCGCATCAAAAAGAAAAACCGCGTTACATCCTCGCCGACTTCATCCATCAGGTCGTCCAGCGTCACATAGGTCGCCCTGCGGGTGCTCATCTTTACAGGCGCTCCGCCACGTACAATCGTAACGAACTGGTGAACAAGGACCTCCACGCGGTCGGCGTCGTATCCCAACGCCCGCAGACCATGCAACACGTCAGGGTACGTTGCAATGTGATCCGCGCCGAGAATGTCCACGATCCGCTCGAAGCCCCGCTCGCACTTATCGGCATGGTAGGCGATATCGGGAAGCCGATAGGTCGGCTCGCCGCTGCTCTTTACCAGCACCGTATCCTGTTCTTTGCCAAACGCCGTGGTTCTGAACCACACGGCGCCGTCCCGATCATAGCAATGGCCCTGCTCCCGTAACTGTTCCAGCGTGCGCCATACGGCATCGTTCTCGTACAGACTCCGCTCGTTGAAATACGTATCCATACGGATACCGAGACGGGTCAGCGTACGCTCGAAATCGGCGAAAATCGCCTGTTCGGCCGCCTCCTTGAAAGGAGCGACGTCGCCGGCCATATCGGGGGCGTCCTCTTCCCGGGCATGCAGGCGCTCTGCAATGTCGATAATGTAGGCCCCAAGGTAGCCGTCCTCCGGAAACGATGCAGGCGCCTCGATAGAAACTCCACCGGCGTCTATCCGCTTGCGCGGCGTTTTCGGATCGACGATCGCCTGGTACCGCGCACGCACCGACTCGCCCAGCACCCGCATCTGGCGCCCGGCGTCGTTGAAATAAAACTCGCGCGTAACGTCGTAGCCATTCCATGCCAGCAGGTTGGCCACCGTATCGCCGAGCACCGCATTTCGTCCGTGGCCGACCGTCAGCGGTCCCGTGGGATTCGCGCTCACATACTCAACGAGGGCCCGTTTCCCCTGCCCTGTCGTCGAGCGCCCGAACGCCTCCCCGGCTTCGAGCAATTTCCGCAACTCCCCGACCAGATATTCGGTCGAAAAACGAAAATTGATAAATCCGGAACCCGCCACCTCCACAGAGGCAATCCGCGCAGGGTCAAGCGGACGAGCAAGCAGACGTTCCGCCAGTTCTCCGGCGATACTGCGAGGAGCGCGACGCAGATACCGCGCCAGCTGCATAGCCGCATTCGTGGCCAGATCGCCGTGATCGGGATTTTTGGGCTTTTCGAACTCCGGCGCGAAATCCTGCGGCACGCCCTCGAAATCCGCCAGCGCCGCAACCAGTTCTGTGGCAAGATACTCTTTCACTGTTTGCAAAGGACTCCGATCCGTACCAAATGATTTGCGAACGTCAATATACGTAGATGGGGAAATCGTCGCGCCGCATGTGCAGATTCAACAGAATCGCCAGCAGCACCGTGTTGGCAAGCATAGCCGATCCTCCATAGGAAACGAAAGGCAACGGAATACCAATGACCGGCAGCAGGCCCACCACCGTCCCTATATTGACAAAAACATGCACGAGATAAATCCCCGCTATCCCTACGGCAGTCATGCTCCCGAAAGGATGCTTGATCTGGATGCCCATCTGGATCACTCGAACGAGCAGGAGCGCAAACATGGAGAGCACAACCATCGAGCCGATAAATCCCCATTCTTCTCCAATGATACTGAATACGAAATCCGTCGATTGCTCGGGCACGTAGGCCCCCTGCGTCTGCGTCCCTTCCATGAATCCCTTACCGGCCAAACCCCCTGAGCCGATGGCCGCCTTCGACTGCACGAGCTGAAAACCCACGCCTGACCGGAATTCCTCCGCACCGGGATTCGTAAAAGAAAGGATGCGAGCCACCTGATGAGGGCGAAACACCTTGTTCAGCGCAAACAGCACGGCGGAAATCGCGCCAAAGGAAGATACCGCAGCCATGACGCCGTACAAGCGCTCCCTGGTTTTCCACAACACAAGGAATGTAAACAGCACCGCGAAAGCGATGGCCGTCGGAAGATGCACGACCGAAAAGTAGCCCGCGACGCCCGTGGCGGTCATAACAATGAACATGCCGACCGGCCAGACCGACCAGAACAACGCAATGGGCGCGATGGCGAAGAACACAAGGGCGGTTCCGGCATCGTTCTGAAGCAGGATCAACGCCATGGGCGTCATAAAAACGCCGAGCAGAAGAAACGCATATTTCACCCTGCTTGAATTGGGCCGCATGGTGGAAATGAGCTGGGCCCCCGCCAGCACAGCGCCTACCTTGGCCACTTCGGATACCTGCAGGCTCAGCCCCCCTATTTGCAACCAACTCCTCGCTCCATTGATTTCGCGTCCGAACAAAAGAGCCAGAGCAAGCAATATCAACGTGCCCAGGTATGCGACCCAGGCGATCCGCTGGAAAAAATGCACCGGGAGAAACAGGCACGTCAGACCGGCGCCCAGCGATATGACGATCCATGCCAACTGGCGCAGGAAATTCTGCCGGACGGACTCGAGAAGATACTCTGCGGAAGGACCATTCGTGGTGCTGTAGATGGCTACCAGACCGATCGCCACCAGGACCGCCCAGGCGAAGAGCGTGAGATAATCCAGATTCCGATACCAGATGCGCATGGGACAAGCCTTACGAAACGGCGGACAAGGAGCAGGATGTACGGCCCATACGATCGGAGGGGATTATTATGTGTCCTCGCCGGATTCGCTTTCTTCCGATTCGCCGTCGGCCGCGGCGCGCTCGTCATCTTCCGTGTCCAGAGGCTCGCTCCGCACGGCAAGCACGCTCTGAAGCACCCACTGCCTCGAAGGACTCGAGGAGATAGAGCCGGTCAGGTATTGTTCCGCCATCAACGACCCGATCGGGCCGGCGGCGACAGCCCCAAAGCCGGCATTCTCCACCTGAACCGCCACGGCTATCTGCGGATTGTCGTAGGGTGCAAACAGGATGAATACGGAGTCGTCCTTCCGCTCATGGGGCGCCTGGGCCGTACCGGTTTTGCCACCGCTGGGAATACCGGGAATCTGAATCCACCTTCCGGTCCCGGCCTCCATCACCCGTTTCATGCCTTCGCGCACCACATCGAAATGCGCCTCGTCTATCGGAAGCTTTGTCGGAGCAGGAATCTTTGGATAGAGCGTTTCTCCCGTCTCCTGGTGCACCATCCGGGTTACGAGATGGGGCGTATACAACATGCCCCGGCTGGCCACCGCAGCTACATACCGCGCCAATTGCAAGGGCGTCACCCCCATATCCCCCTGCCCAACGCCGAGATTGATCGTAAAACCGGGGTCCCAGCCGGGAAAACGCCGATTAAAGTAGCTGGAATCAGGAATCAGTCCGGCTCCCTGTTCGCCGATATCCGTGGACACCCGCTGGCCGAACCCGAACATATGCGCATACTTGCTGAAGACCTCCACGTTCGTGCGCATCATCAACTCGAAGAAAAACGTATTGCACGACTGTTCGAGCGCCTCTTCCACCGCAATGCTCCCGTGTACATGCATGTCGCGGAAGACCCCCGAACCGCCAAGGGGATGATAGCCCCCGCAATATATGTGCTCCGTCGGGGTAATTCTGTCCTCCTGAAGCGCCATCAGCGCCATAAACGGCTTCCATGTCGACCCGGGGGGCAGCCGGTTCATGGTTGCCCGGTTGTACAGCGGCTTTTCCGGACTGTTTATGAGATGATTCCAGGCCTCGGGGTCCATAGTCTCGGTAAAAACGTCCGGGTCGTAGTCCGGCATGCTTACAAGCGCCAGAATCTCCCCGCTGTTCACGTCGAGCGCAACGGCCCCGCCCCGTTTGCCCACAAAGAGAGACTCCGCCAGCGCCTGCAGATCCGTATCGAGGCCGAGGTGAATGTCATACCCGCTTTTCGGAGCATTGTCGAATGCGCCGTCCTGCCAGGACTTGACTTCCAGACCATGTACGTTGACGACTTTTGTTTCGGAGCCCAGACGGCCCCGCAGCCTGGACTCGTATCTGCTTTCGAGGCCGGACTTGCCAATCAGGTCTCCCTGCCGGTAACCTCTTTCGCCCAAACGAACCAGTTCGCTGTCCGTAATCTCCCGCACATATCCAAGCACGTGCGCGGCGGTAGCGTCCGTATGGTACCGGCGGCGGAAATCCTGTTCGTACCCCACGCCCGGCAACCGATAGAAATTTTCCGCCACGCGGCTGAAAACATCTTCCGGCACATCCCGGAACGCCTTGCCGGGCTGAAAGGCGCTGTGGCGGCGAAGTTCCGTGAATCTGGCGGAAACAACGCTGTCGGGGACCTCCAGCAGATCGGCCAGGAGAGGAATCTTGTCGCGGTCGAAACTCCGTGGAGTAATGGTGATCGTGTAGCTGGGCTCGTTGTTCACCAGGGCCCTGCCCGTCCGATCGTAAATCGCGCCGCGCGCCGGCAACACCCTGCGCTCCCGGAGCGCATTGGATTCGGATTCGATGGTATAATCGTCGGTCCGGATCAGCTGGAGCTGCGCAAGCCGCAAGCTCAGGAGACCCATTGCAACGACGATCACGCCGATAAAAACGCGCCCGCGTATTTTGTAATCATACATGGCCTTGCACCCCGCCTATGCGCCACGCAACGGCATACATGGAATATGCGAATGCCCCGGAAGGTCTAACGCACTCCGGTACAGGATACTCAACCCGGTAAACGGCTGAAATATCCCGCCATGACGGATTCTTATACGAATGCGCGAACCGGAAACGTTTATGCTCGTAAACACCTTTAGAGGTACTTTGGCGTAAACCGCAATGAAGAATCCTTAATGAATATCGCGTAACCACAGTACCGTTTCCAAAGCGCACCCTTCCCGAAACCTCCATCCTCCGACCCTATCGGGACCGCCGATGTTTCGAACCGCTTCCCTGCTTGCATATATCCCTGTTTTTCTCACGTGCGCGGTTTTGGCGCCCACGCCGGCCAGCGCACAGTACTTCGGTCGAAACAAGGTCCAGTACGATCATTTCGACTTCAAGCACTTCGAGACCGAGCATTTCATTATTTACTATTACCCGGAAGAGGAACAGGCGGTTCGCGACGCCGGACGCATGGCCGAGCGCTGGTACAGCCGGCATTCCCGCACGTACCTCCGGGAATTCAAGGAAAAGAAGCCCCTTATCTTCTATGCGAACGACGCCGATTTTCACCAGACCAATGTCATCGGGGGAATCATCGGCGAAGGCACGGGGGGCGTTACTGAATCGATCAAGCAGCGTGTCATCATGCCGCTTACCGGCAGCTACGCCGAAACGGACCACGTACTGGGACATGAACTCGTCCACTCCTTCCAGTACGACATAGGCCTCAGCGACCAGGACCCGATCCGGTTCAATCTGGCGCTCTTGCCATTGTGGATGATCGAAGGCACGGCGGAATACCTCTCCGTAGGGCGATCCGATCCCCATACGGCCATGTGGCTGCGGGATGCGTTGCTCCGTGACGATCTGCCTACGATCGAGCAATTGACGCGCGACCAGCGCTATTTCCCGTACCGCTTCGGACAGGCGTACATGGCCTACATCGGCGGGAAATACGGCGACGCCGCCGTGGCGAACCTGTTCAAACTGGCCGGGCGCGCCGGCGTGGATTCCGCTTTCGTCTATACGCTCGGCATTACGACCGACTCGCTGTCCACGGAATGGAAGCAGGTGGTCCGCAAAACCTACGAGCCGTTCATGGAGGACAAAACGCCTCCCGAAGAATCGGGACAGCGCATTCTGGCTCCTGAAATCGACGCGGGCGAAGTCAATCTTTCCCCTGCACTCAGCCCCGACGGCGCATACATTGCCTTCCTGTCGGAAAGAGATCTGTTCTCGATCAACCTGTTCGTGGCGGATGCAAAGACGGGCGAGGTCATCACGAGCCTGAAAAATCCGGCGGCGAATCCCCACATGGATGCGCTGCGATTCATCCAGTCGGCCGGGTCCTGGTCGCCGGATGGAAAACAGTTGGCCTTCGTTTCGTTCGCGGGCGGGGACAACCGGATATCCATTTTCGACGTCAGACGGCGCAAGGTGTGGCAAAACATCGCCGTGGAGGGGGTCACCGCGCTGACGAACCTCTCCTGGTCGCCGGACGGATCGTCCATTGCGTTTACCGGCCTCGAAGGCGGCATCAGCGACCTGTTTGTCCTGAATATGGAAACGAGCGCCGTGCGCCAGTTGACAAATGATCGGTATGCGGACCTGCAACCGGACTGGTCGCCCGACGGAAGATACATTGCTTTCACGACCGATCGCGGTGGAGACAATACAGACTTCGACCAACTGGAGTATCAGAAAAACGGCCTTGCGCTGTTCGACATGGAGCGCAACGAAATACGGCCCCTGAGACCCTTCGGCAACGTGCTGCACCACAATCCGCAGTTCTCGCCGGATGGAAAGGACCTGTATTTCATCAGCGATCAGAACGGGTTCAAGGATATCTACCGGCTTGACCTGTCCTCGGAAGAGGTACACCGGCTTACGAATCTGGCGACGGGCGTCAGCGGCATCACGGCGCTTTCTCCGGCCATGTCCGTGGCCGACCTCACCGGCCAGATGACCTTCTCGGTATTTTCGGACAACGCCTATACGGTGTATCTGCGCGAACCCGACGAACTGACGGGCGATCCCGTGCAACCCCAACCTGCCGGCCATATCGCTACGGCGGGCATCCTGCCCCCGATCCGGTCGCTCAACGAAGGACTGGTGGGCAACTACCTCAACGATTCGATGACGGGCCTGCCCCGCCTCGGTCTGCAATGGCCCGGAAAGGAGTACCGGTCGAATCTCGAACTGGATTACGTGGCGCCCCCGACCATCGGCGTAGGGGTAGGCGGACTGTACGGAACGCAAGTCGCCGGCGGCATCGGCTTTGCGTTCTCGGACATGCTCGGCGACCGGAACCTGTTCCTTGTAGCGCAGGCCCAGGGCACATTCAAGGACATCGGGGGACAGGCCTCGTATATCGATCTCGGTCAACGAATCAACCTCGGCGCATCGGCAGGACACATTCCGCTTCTGTACGGCTATTCCCGGGGCGGATTCGTAGGCGGCGCGCAAGTCGTCGAGCAACTCCGGCAACGCATCTTCATCGATCAGTTATCGGGCATTGCCCAGTATCCTTTCAGTCAAACGCGCCGGGCCGAAGCGAATGCGGGCTTCGTGCGGTACGGATTCGACAACGAAGTGGAGCAGTTCGTGGGATCGGGCTTCGCATTCGGTCGAAACCGCGTCGACACCGACGACTCCGTGTTTTTCCAGGGCATTACGGAACAGGAACCCATCTATTTTTTCCAGGCCGGGCTGGCCTTTGTCGGAGACTATTCCTTCACCGGATTCACCTCGCCGATAAGCGGAGGACGCTACCGCCTCGAAATCGCCCCGAAAGTCGGGAGTTCGACGTTTGTGACAGGACTCGTCGATTACCGGCAATACTTGTATATAGAGCCGGTAACGCTGGCCGTGCGCGGGCTGCACATCGGTAATTACGGCGCCGAGCCGGCGGGAGAAGCTCTGTTCACGACGCAATACCTCGGTTATTCCTACTACCCCGCTTTTGTCCGGGGATACAATTTCCGGTCGTTCGAGGCGTCGGAATGCCAGATTGACCTAAACAACCCCGGTGGCCGGTGCCCCTCGATGGATCGCTTGCAAGGCACGCACGTCGCCATGTCGAGCGTGGAGGTGCGCCTCCCGTTCCTGGGCACCGAGCAGTTGGGACTCATTCCGTTTCCTTATCTCCCGACCGAATTGTCGGCGTTCGTGGACGGCGGCGTGGCATGGACCGGCGATGACAAGCCCGAGCTTGAATTCGATCGGACTACAAACAGGCGCGTGCCCGTATTCAGTACCGGGGTGTCTGCGCGCGTCAATATTTTGGGGTACATTGTGCTGGAAACGTATTACGCATTTCCTTTCCAGCGACCGGATGCCGGCTGGCAATTGGGATTCCGGTTGGCGCCTGGCTGGTAAGGCTTTTACAGCCCCCGATGTACGACATCTTTCGATCCGCGCTGTTCAGAATAGGGTCTGAACAGGCCCATTACGCAGCCACCTGCGCCGCCCGAAGCGTACAACTCGCGCGGGCAGGGGGAGCGCTGGAAAAGATGTTCGCGTTCGAGGACATACGCCTCGAACAGGCCCTGTGGGGCAATACCTTTTCTTCTCCGATCGGTCTTGCCGCCGGCTTCGACAAGAACGCTTCTCTGGTGCCATTCTGGCCCACGCTGGGATTCGGCTTTGCGGAAGTCGGCTCGGTTACAGCCTACCGCTCCCGGGGGAACCCCCGGCCGCGCGCTTTTCGCCTGATCGAAGACGAGGCGCTCATCAACCGGATGGGCCTCAACAACAAGGGGGTGCGCAATATTGCCCGGCGGCTTCGACGAACCGCCCCCCGGAGCCGGATTCCCATAGGCGTCAACATCGCCAGCACACACGGCCGCAAGATCACAGGCAATTCCGCCGTGGAAGATTTCCGCATAAGTTTCAAGACCATTGCGGATCAGGCAAGCTACATCGCGCTGAATATTTCCTGTCCGAATACACGCGACGGTAAAACCTTCGAGGATCCTGAATCCCTCGAAACGCTGCTGAAGGTCATCATGGAGCAACGAAGCAAATCGGCGCCCAACGTACCCGTGCTGCTGAAAATGCCGCCGCCGGTTTCCGACCGGATCGTGTTCGACAGCAACATTCGCGAAACCGTGCGCCTTGCCTTGGACTACGGAATCGCGGGATTCGTGGCCACCAACACGGCAACCGACCGCGAGGGGCTCGCCACACACCCGGCCCGGTTGCGCGCCATCGGCAGGGGCGGACTCAGCGGGCGGCCGCTCGAAGCCCGCGCCACGCACCTTGTGCGGCGCCTGTACTGCCTCACGGAAGGGGCTTTGCCCATCATCGGCGTGGGAGGCGTATTTTCCGCTAAGGACGCCTATCGAAAACTCCGCGCCGGAGCCTCGCTCGTGCAAATTTATACTGCGCTCATTTACCGCGGCCCGGGGGTAGTGCGCGACATCAAGACAGGACTGGTTCAATTGCTTGAAAACGACGGATTCGATTCAATCACGGATGTGGTGGGTATCGACGCCGCATAATTTTTTCAGGATATTCTGATTAAGATTAAATCCGCGAATTTCAGAGTATCCCTTACATTCAGCCTTCAGTATCCGTGTTCATCCCCCGAACTCGCACCCTCGCTTGCGCCCTGGCGCTTGTTCTCGCTGTGGTCCTCCTCGTTGGCGCTGCGCCGGTGCGCGCGCAGTCCGCGGCAACTACCGGCGTCATACGAGGAACGGTGTATAACGCCTCGGGCGAGCCGGTACCCGACGCTTCGGTGGTTATCCACCACCTCGAGACCGGCCTGCGCACCGTAGTTGAAACCACTTCCTCCGGCGCCTTTGCGCGGGCGCTGCTCCCGCGGGGGACCTACGCCATTTGGGTGGTCTCCGAATTCAACCTCGGCGAAATCCGCCGGGAAAATCTGGTGCTGCATGTAGGCGAGACACTCGACCTGGATCTCGCTTTCCGGGCCATCGAGTTACAGGGAGTCACCGTGACCGCCGAACAAGCGCCTTTCCTCGACCCCGAAGACGCTACCCAATCGCAACGCCTGTCCGAGGAGATCGTGGACGCCCTCCCCAACAATGGCCGCAACCTTATCGACCTGACGCTGCTGACTCCCGGCGTAGCCATCAGCCAGGGGCCCGACGGCGAAGTGCTCAACATCGGCGGGCAGCGGGGCATCTTCAACAACTTCATGGTGGATGGCGCCGACTTCAACAACCCCTTCTTCGGCGAACAACGGGGCGGACAACGGCCGGCGTTCACCTTCAACCAGGACGCCGTGGAAGAGATAGTCGTCGTAAGCCAGGGCGCCCCTGCCGAGTTCGGTCGTTCCTCGGGCGGTTTCATCAATGTCGTGACGCGCTCCGGGACCAACGAATTCCGGGGATCGGCGCATTACTTCGGACAGTGGGACGCCATCTCCTCCGAATACCGCCCGCACCGGGGCAGCGGCAAACCGGAGTTCGGACGAAACCAGTTCGGGTTTACGTTCGGCGGCCCGATCGTCACGGATCGCGCATTCTTCTTCGTGGCCTACGATCAGCAGGTCGCATCAGAGACAAAACAGGCCACGCGGGCCGTCCAAAGCCCGGCGAATCTCGGTAAACTGGATGATTTTCTGCGCACCCGGTGGCCCAACCTCTTCGACGCCGAATTCGGGTCCATTTCCCGCAGCGACGACGCTCGCGCCGTCACCGCCAAGCTGGACTTCAACCTGAACGCGCTGAATCAGGCTTCGGTGAAGTACAACTATGCCTGGTCCGAACAGGTGAACGGCACGTTTGACGTGGATTCGTGGGGGCGCTCGGCAAACGGCGTCGAGCAGGACTATTCCCATGCCATCAATATCGGCCTGCGCTCGTTGCTGGGCAATACGGCGTTCAACGAATTCCGCGCCCAGTGGGCTATAGAGCGCCGCCCCCGGCGCTACCGGGGACCCGTTTTGCCCGGCGCCGCTCCTCCGCCCACCCCCCAGTTCGACGTGATCGGGGGACGCCCCTTTCCCGACATCGCCATGGATTTCGCCGACGGATTCCGGATAGGGTTGCCGTTCTTCCTGCCGATCCACCCCGGCGAAGATACCCGGCTGCAGCTCGTCGACAATGTGTCTTTCCTGACAGGCGATCACCTTTTCAAGGCCGGGATAGAGTACAACCGGACAAGGGTAAAACAGCAATTCATCGGCTTCGCCAACGGACGCTACCTTTTCGACTCGGTGGACGGGTTCATTGGATTCGTCGAGCAGGGAAACCGGTTCGTCACCTGTTCGGACGGGTCGAGCAGCCCGGAGGGAATCTGTCCGGAAGGGACTTCGATTACCGGGCCGGTGCTCCTGTACCTGCAGTCGGCTACGGTACCCGGAGTGCCTCCCGAAGACCTGGGACGGCAATCTTTCTACACCAACGAACTGGCGCTCTTCGTCCAGGATACCTGGAAGATCGGAACCGACCTCGTCCTGAATCTCGGATTGCGCTGGGAAGGGGTGTGGCACCCGGATGTGTTCGTGGAGCCCAGGGAAACGTTCTATGCGCCTTACCTGGACGACCCGCGCTTCCCGTCGGACGGAACGATTCCCGACGACCTCAACAATTTTCAGCCCCGGTTCGGGTTGACCTGGAATGTCGGAGGCAAGGACGCCACCGTCGTACGCGCCAATGCAGGCTCGTATTATGCGCGCATACCGGGACTGGTCTTCGCCCAGCACCGCTCCACCAACGGCGCATTCCAACAGATACTGTTCCGAAGCAGCGTCGATGCGCCCGTTCTGGGTCCCGTGCCGCCGATCGACGAACTGATCGACGGGGCAAGCACCACGCCCTTCCTGCCCGAAATTCATGTAAGCGACCGGGAGCTGCAACTGCCGCGCACGTGGTCGTTCGGCGTGGGAGTGGACCACGCCTTCGGAAACGGCCTGGCGGCAAGTCTGTCCTGGCAGCATGCGCGCACCGATAATCTTTTTCGCTTTGTCGATCGCAACGCCGCCGAGCTCGGATCACCCTTCGGCGTGGGTACGCACCCGGGAGGCGGCGGCGTCACTTCGCTGTATACCACGGAAAGCTCGGCGCGCTCGCGGTACCACGGCGTCACGGTCGGCGCGCGCGGACGCGACGCATTCGGCGGACTGCTGGATTTCGAAACCAGTTATACGCTCGCCTTCGACCGCTCCGACGACGACAACGAACGCGACCCGTTCACCTTCACCTACGCAGACGCCCGCGATCTGACGCCGGAGTACGGCTGGTCGGACCGCGACCGTCGCCACCAGTTCACCGGCTATTTCGTTTTCTCGCTTCCGGGCAAGGTGTCGTTCAGTAACATCTTCCGGTATCTATCGGCCTCGCCGGCATCGGAGCACTGCGCCCGGCGGGGGGAACGCGCAGCGGTGCCGTCGGATCGTATCTGTGCGAACGGGACGATCCTCCAGCGCAACACGCTGCGGCGGGACAACGAGTTCTTTACCTGGGATGTGCGGCTGTCGCGCGCATTCGGGGCGCAGCATCGGGTGGAAATCATCATGGACCTCTTCAACATCACCAACGCCGACAATTTCCTCGACACCGCCCTTGGATCGCTCCTGTTCAACTTCGACGGGACAATCCGAAGCGGGCTGGGGGACACGCGCCGGGCTCAGATAGGGGTCAAGGTGCGGTTCTGAGCGTGTACGAGAAGTGGAGGCGGTGAAACCCGGAAGAGGGGCGCGCGTTCGAGTTTGTCTTTTGTCCGCTTTCGGATTTGTGGAAGCGGATCCGACTTTTCGGGGTGTGGCGCAGCCCGGTAGCGCGCTTCGTTCGGGACGAAGAGGTCGTGGGTTCAAATCCCGCCACCCCGACCATTTCAGGGTATCCTTGCCCTGATCTACGCCAGGATCATCTACTCGGTGGAGCTTACGTTCCGCTTGCGGCCAACGAGGACCGTGCTCGGGGTTTGACGCCAGACGCACTCGGCGTCGAACCCCGCCTCACGCATCGCCCGAAGCTCCCTGTCGAGGGGAAAGTAGGCGTCCTCGTCCGACCACTCCTCAAAGTGCCGGTAGGCCTGCGCCTCATCGATGCCGCAACCCACCAAATGCGCCGCCCAGGTGGCGTAGTCCGCTGCGCGGTCGGGGTCCGCCCCCGGCATGGTCACGTCGGCATTGACAAAAACGCCCCCCGGACGAAGCGCCTGCGCGATGCGGCCGTATAACGCAGTCTTGGCGCCCATGTCGGCCACATGATGCAAGGCAAGGGAGGCGGCGACGGCATCGCAGCCCGGCAACGGATCGTTGAACGACTGCCCGCGCAAACGGACCCGCTCCCCGAAACGCCGCAACCTCGACTCGGCACGACGCAACATTTCGCCGTCCACATCCACCAACTCAACGACGGACATGTCCGATCTCTCCAGAATCGCCTCCGCCAGCGCTCCCGTCCCGGCGCCAAGATCGAGAATCCGTTCCGGCTTGACCCGGGCGATTTCCTCCGCGGCCCGTTCAAGCATCGCCTCGTAGCCGGGGATGAAGCTGCGAATCGACGCGTCGTAGGCTTCGATGTCGAGCTGCAGGTGCTGGCGAACGGAATGGCTCATGATGAGCTAAGTATAATGACCTTGTTCCTTTTCACGAAACCATTTCCGGCTTTGTTGTTTTACGAATAATAAGCAACCCGGATAATGCGCGTCGCTGTTCGTTCCTTTTGGAAATTATAAAGAATGCTTCCTGCGCTGAGAACATACAGGCTTCTTTCCACGCTGCTCGGCCTGAGTTTGCTGTTCGGCGTGGCGGCGCCTTTGGTGCAAACGACCTGCGCCATGGGGCAAAACGACCAGCACGGAGCCCACGACTGCCATTCCGAAAACACGCATTCCCATGCGTCTGCCGATGCGCCGGCGCCTCCCTGCCCGCACGAACACGAAGCGAAATCGACGCATGAGGGAGTAGCGCCATTCTCTTCGGATACCCGACCATGCTGCGCATTCGAATCGGCTTCGACCGGCGAGGCCGTAGCGCTTCTTTCCAGGACCTCATGGCGGGATGCGAGCAATTCTTTCCTTGTTCTCCTTCCCCATACCGGATACGAAGCGCCGGACAACGTATCTGCACGTCCGCGCATCCCCCCACCACTACTCTTTACCGGCTTTCCCATCGCCGACAGGCAGGCCCTTCTCGCCACGTTCCTGATCTGACAGGCTTGTTGCTTCCCACCACCCCTTGAGGTCCGACTCGACCGTACCTCTCGCGTTTGCAACAGGAAGTCCTAACGATCAGGAAATCCATGAAGCCGATTCAATCCATTGGCGCAGTCCGCGCCATACTCGTCGCCCTGCTTCTGCTCCCGGCGATCGCGCATGCAAAGCATCGACCGCTTGCGCCGGCCGACACGCTCCTGGGCCTCGACGATCTACTGACAGAGGTACGGGCCAACAACCCGTCCCTGCGCGTGTCCCGACTGGAGGCAGAGATACTGGCCACCCGAAGCCGCCAGGTGTCCGCCTTGCCGGATCCTTCCGTGACGGTCGGGTACCAACCGTACCCGCTCCTGACGGCGCGCGGCGCGCAGCGCAGCCAATGGCGCATCGAGCAGATGGCGCCGTACCCCGGCAAACTCGGTCTCCAGGGCGCCATCGCCGACCTGAGCGCCGAAGTCGCAGGCTTTGAAGCGGATACCTTCGAAGAGGACCTGCTCTTCGAAGCCAAGCAGGCGTACTACGAACTCTATCGGATCCAGCAACAGGAGCAGCTTATCCTCGCTTTCCGGGACAGGTTGGAGAGCTTTGAAGAGGCCGCCGCCGCGCAATACGAAGTGGGCGCCGGCATGCAGCAAGCCATCCTGAAAGCGCAACTGGAAAAGAACACGCTCGCGCGCGTGCAGCTTGAACTTGCAGAGCATCGCCGCACGGCCGCCGAGACCCTGACGCGCCTCCTCAACCGCCCCACCTCCGACGCCTTTATGGCCGGCGTCCGGATCGAGGCGCCGCCCATGCTTAGCCATGATGAAGCCGCGCTGCTGGAAATCGCCCGAAGGGAGCGGCCCGAAGCCGATGCCCTCGACGCAGCAGCGCGACGCGCCGATGCCCGGATCGCCCTGGCCCGCAAGCAGTTCATGCCCGATTTCGGCCTGAACATCACCTGGTTCGACATAGGTAATACCGACGTGCCGCCGACGGCCACGGGGCGCGACGCCGTCGCGATCGGGGCCACCATCAAAGTACCGATTCAACGCGGGAGCCTACGGGCCCGGTTGGAGGAAACCCGGGTACGCCGCATCCAGATCGAGACGCGCCAGGAAGCGCTTGAAACCTCGTTCCGGACACAGATCGCCGATCTCGTAAGCCGGCTGCGCGGGGAAGCGCAACAACTCGCCCTCTATCGGGAAGCCCTTATTCCCCAGGCCGAGACCACGCTTCAGGCTACGCTCAGCGCCTACACCACCGGTCGCACCGATTTTCTCGACCTTCTGGACGCCGAACGCATGCTCTTCTCGTTGGGGACGGGCTACGAAGACACGTTCGCGCGCTACCTGAAGACGACCGCCGCCCTCGAACGAGCGCTTGGCGTCCACTCGCTTGCAGACCTCGACACACCTTAGACGCCCAACCCACAGCCAGCCAGACCCTGAATACCATGAACATGCAACGATCCGCCAAATGGCTCGGAATTCCACTGCTGCTTGCGGCGCTTGCCGCCGGGGGGTTTTTTCTCGGGCGCATCACCCTCGACAAAACGGCAACCGTCGCCCGGCACGAGATGTCCATCGCCGAAAGCGAGCGCAATATCCTCTACTGGCAAGCCCCTATGGACCCGGCGGAGATATACGACCAGCCCGGCAAGTCGAAGATGGGTATGGACCTCATCCCCGTCTACGAGGACGAACCAGCGCCGCAAGAGACCGCCGACGAGCGAAGGATTCTTTACTGGCAGGCCCCTATGGACCCGACAGAGATTCACGAACACCCCGGCAAGTCGGCCATGGGCATGGACCTCATCCCCGTCTACGAGGACGAAGCCGGAATGGGATCGGGCAGCACGGTGTCCATCGACCCGGCGACCGTGCAGAACATGGGCGTACGCACCGATCACGCCCGGCGGATGGACTTTTCCCGCACGATCCGCACCGTCGGCGAGGTCCGGTACGACGAAGAGCGTCTCTATCTGGTCAACGCCAAGATTTCCGGCTGGATCGAAAAGCTGTACGTCAACTTCATCGGCGACCAGGTCCGGCAGGGAGACCCGTTGATGGAAATCTATTCCCCGGAACTGGTCGCCACGCAGCAGGAATATCTGCTGGCGCTCAAAAACTACCGGATGCTGGCCGAAAGCAGCGTCCCTTCGGTCCGGGAAGACGCCGAAAAATTGCTGGCCTCGGCGCGCACCCGCCTGGAATACTGGGACATCCCCCCCTCGGAGATCGAGCGCCTGGAGCAAACCGGCGAGGTGAATAAGACCACCCTGCTCGAAGCCCCGGCCACCGGCGTTGTCGTAAAAAGAGACGCCATGGAAGGGGCCCATATCGAGGCCGGGATGGACCTCTTCGAAATCGCCGACCTGCGGACGGTGTGGGTGCATGCCAGCTTCTACGACAACGAGGCGCCGTGGATCAGCGAGGGGCAACCGGTCGAGATGGAACTATCCTACTTGCCGGGAAAGACCTATACAGGACAGGTCTCCTACATCTACCCCTATCTGCGCGAGAAAGCCCGCGACATACATGTGCGCCTGATCTTTTCCAATCCGGATCTGGACCTCAAGCCGGGGATGTACGCCAATATCCGGCTCCAGGGCAAGGTCATACCCGATGCATTGGTCGTGCCCTCTGAGGCCGTAATTCGTTCCGGCGCCCGTGCGATCGTGTTCGTGGCCCGCGGAGAAGGCCGATTCGAGCCGCGCGAAGTCCGGCTCGGCGAAGAGGGCGGCGCGGGGAATAGCCTGGTGCGGGTGCTCTCCGGCCTGTCGGGCGACGAAGAGGTCGTCACGTCCGCCCAGTTCATGCTGGATAGCGAAAGCCGCCTGCAGGAAGCCATCCGGAAAATGCTGCAAGAGCGGACGCAAGCGGACGCACAGCCTGCCGGGGAAGCATCGGAAGCCATGCCGGAAATGGTATCCACAGCGTCCGACGAATCGGATGCGCAAATGGATCATGTGCATTGAGCCGGGGCCTTATCCCTGATTCGCCTTAGGGCATTCCCCGACCGTTTACAGAGAAAATCATGCTGGAAAAGATCATAGAAGCCTCGGTCAATAACCGCCTGCTGGTGATCGTCTTCACCCTGCTGATCGCACTGGCCGGCGTCTGGGCGATGCTCCGCACGCCCGTAGACGCCATCCCCGACCTGAGCGACGTGCAGGTAATCGTCTTCACCGAGTTTCCGGGACAGGCTCCGCAGGTCGTCGAAGACCAGGTCACGTATCCGCTCACGACGGCCATGCTGGGGGTGCCCTTTGCGAAAGCCGTGCGCGGCTATTCGTTCTTCGGCTACTCGTTCGTCTACATCATCTTCGAAGACGGCACGGACATGTACTGGGCCCGCAGCCGGGTCCTGGAGTATCTCAACTATGTGGCGAACCGGCTTCCCGGCGGCGTGACGCCCACCCTGGGGCCGGACGCCACCGGCGTAGGCTGGGCCTTCGAATATGTGATCGACGGCGGAGACCGGTACGACCTTCAGCAACTGCGCTCCATTCAGGACTGGTTTCTGCGCTATGAACTGATGAGCGTGCCCGGGGTGGCCGAAGTGGCTTCCATCGGCGGGTACGTCAAGCAGTATCAGGTCGAGGTCGATCCCAACAAACTGCTGGCCTACAACATTCCCCTGTCGAAAGTGCGCACGGCCCTGCAACGCAGCAACAACGATGTGGGCGGCAGACTGGTCGAGATGGGCGAGACCGAGTTTATGGTGCGGGGTCTGGGCTATATCCAATCTATCGAGGACATAGAGAACACGCCCGTCGGGGTGGACGAGAACGGCACGCCCATTCTGATCCGGAACATCGCCCATGTACACCTGGGGCCCGAACTGCGCCGCGGCCTGGTGGACCTGGACGGCGAAGGCGAAACCGTCGGCGGGATCGTCGTCATGCGCTACGGAGAAAACGCCCTCAAGACGATCGACGCCGTCAAGGCGAAACTGGAGGAACTGAAGGCGGGATTGCCGGAAGGAGTAACCATCCAGGCCGTCTACGACCGCAGCAGCCTCATCGAGCGCGCCATTGACAATCTGAAAGGAAAGCTCCTCGAAGAGAGCCTCATCGTCGCGCTGGTAACCATCCTGTTCCTGCTGCACGTCCGCAGCGCCATCGTGGCGATCTTCACCCTCCCGATGGGCATTCTGATCGCGTTCCTGATCATGCATTACCAGGGCCTCAATGCGAACATCATGTCGCTCAGCGGCATCGCCATCGCCATCGGCGCGATGGTCGACGCGGCGATCGTGATGATCGAAAACGCCCACAAACACCTGGAGCGAGACGCCGGAAAGAAAGACCGATGGCGCATCATTACCGATGCGTCCAAAGAGGTCGGACCGGCGTTGTTCTATTCGCTGCTGATCATCACGCTCTCCTTCCTGCCCGTATTCACGCTTCAGGCGCAGGAAGGCCGCCTCTTCAAGCCGCTGGCGTTCACGAAAACCTACGCCATGGCGGCCTCGGCGCTACTGGCCATTACCGTGGTGCCGGTGCTGATGGGCTACTTCATACGCGGCAATATCCTGCCGGAGAAAAAGAATCCCATCAATCGGTTTCTGATTGGCGTCTATCGCCCGGTGATTCACGCCGTACTCCGGTTCAAATGGATAACCATTGCGGCAGCGCTGGTGGTGCTGGGAGCGACAGCCTATCCCCTCGGCAAACTCGGCTCCGAATTTATGCCGCCGTTGAACGAGGGGGACCTGCTCTACATGCCCACCACCGATCCGGGCATCAGCATTACCAAGGCCAGGGAGCTCCTGCAACAAACGGACAAGATCATCAAGAGCTTCCCCGAGGTGGATCATGCTTTCGGCAAGGTGGGGCGGGCCGAAACGGCGACGGACCCGGCGCCATTATCCATGATAGAAACCACGATCACCCTGAAGCCGGAGGAGGAGTGGCGAGAAGGCATGACCACGGACAAACTCGTCCGGGAACTCGACGCCGCGATCGACTTTCCGGGCCTCACCAACGCCTGGACCATGCCCATCAAAACGCGCATCGATATGCTCTCGACGGGCATCAAGACGCCGGTGGGCGTCAAACTGATGGGACCCGACCTGAATATCCTTTCCGACCTGGGGCAACGCGTTGCGGCCGTCCTGCAGACGGCGCCGGGCACGTTGAGCGCCTTCCCGGACAAGGCCGTGGGCGGCAATTTTATCGACTATCGCATAAACCGCGAAGAAGCCGCCCGGTACGGCCTGACGGTGGGCGACGTGCAGGATGTGATCATGTCGGCCATCGGCGGAATGAATGTTACACAGACCGTCGAGGGCCTGGAGCGCTACCCGGTCAACGTCCGTTACAGCCGCGAGCTGCGCGATAACCTGCCTGCGCTCCGGCGGGTACTGATTCCCACCCCCACGGGGGCGCAGGTCCCGCTGAGTTATGTGGCCGATTTCAGCATTGTCAACGGCCCGCCGGTCATCAAGAGCGAAAATGCGCGCACGACCTCCTGGGTCTATGTGGACATCCGCGACATCGATGTGGGTACCTACGTGAAGAACGCCCGCGCTGTCGTGCACGAGCAGGTAGACCTGCCGGAGGGATACAGCATGGTCTGGAGCGGACAGTATGAATACATGGAACGGGCCCGGCAGCGCCTGCAGATCGTTATTCCGCTGACGCTCGTAATCATCTTTCTGCTGCTCTACCTGAACTTCAAGAACATTACCGAGAGCCTGATCGTGATGTTGTCGCTGCCGTTTTCGCTCGTCGGCGGGGTCTGGTTGTTGTATCTGTTCGACTACAACCTGAGCGTAGCCGTCGGGGTCGGCTTCATTGCGCTGGCCGGCGTCGCCGCGGAAACCGGCGTGATCATGTTGATCTATCTCGATCAGGCTTATAAGGAGAGGCTCTTGCGCGGACAGATGACCTCGTTGAAGGATCTGTACGAAGCCATCATTGTGGGCGCGGTCGAGCGGGTCCGTCCCAAGATGATGACCGTCATGGCCATCATGGCCGGGCTGTTGCCCATTTTATGGGGGCACGGCACGGGCTCCCAGGTAATGAAACGCATCGCGGCGCCGATGGTCGGGGGGATGGTTTCGTCAACGATCCTGACGCTGGTCGTCATCCCGGTCATTTACTATCTATGGAAAAGCCAGGCCTTGAAGAGGCGGGCACAAACCTCTGACCGGGGCGCATGAACCAAACGCAGCGGTACACGTAAGGCATTGTCGAGTTTTTTCGGACCATCCCGGACCATCACTGTATACCCCGTGGAAGCATTCGTCGATTGGTTTATGGGCCTGGGGGAGCGCTACAACGTCAATCCGATCATTTTCGGATCGATTTACGTAGGCGCCATTCCCTTCTTTACGGCCTCCATCGCCTGGCTCGTTCGGAACCTGCGCCGCCGCCGGTCGATCGTGGCCCCCGTATTGTCCGCCTCGTTCTTCTTCGTATCGGCCTACCTGTACCTGGTCGTCGTCGGACGCGACATTCCCATCTGGGTGTACTTCTTCGTCGGCGGCATGGTCGTCTTCGGAGTGTTCTCCACCCTGAAGAAAATCCGGGGGCAGTTGCAGAAAGGGGAAGAGGAGAAGGAAGGAAACGGGACCCAATGATCCGTTGAAGAAGGGGTAGAGGGAAACAGGTCCCAATGAGCCGTTTTGCCTCTTTTGAGGATACTCTGATTAAATCCGCAAAGATTCAGAGGCTGAAAGGGGTGCGCTGGCAAGGAATGACGAAGCAATGTGGCAGGCCCCACATAATGAGGAATGACACGGCCAGCGTGCCCCT